>Ga0315339_1000409_pt1 | contig 56129 bp, 47 predicted proteins | sample ASW17metaG_FD_204514 | JGI IMG/M metagenome (GOLD analysis project Ga0315339, IMG submission 204514) | Ammonia-oxidizing marine archaeal communities from Pacific Ocean, United States - ASW #17 | ecosystem: Environmental > Aquatic > Marine > Oceanic | place: USA: California | collected 2016-12-05 | reverse complement strand
TGTACATCGAGCCGGGCAGTCCGTGGGAGAACGGCTACATCGAATCATTCAATGGCAAGCTGCGCGACGAGCTGCTCAACCTGGAGATCTTCGACACGCTCTACGAGGCTCAGGTGCTGATCGAGCGGTGGCGAATGGAATACAACACGCGACGGCCGCATAGTTCCTTGGGCTATCGGCCACCGACACCGGAGGCGTTCGAGCCGTTTTCAGCGAGCTACGGGGCTCCGCCCCTGCGCCCGCCGAAAACGGCCTAGATCCTAACTTAGAAAGTGGTACAACTTGTGGGGGCAGGTCAAATGCGCTCCACATTAACCACAAACTGGCCACCGCCTTCCTACAAATCTCTGAAATCGCGGCGCAGCCAGTGGATCAACGAGTAGCATACGGCCGCGAGCCATACCCAGTAGGCCGTCGTGGCTTGGTCCGACTCAAAGAACACGACCTTCATAACCAGAACGAAAACGCCCCCAACAAAACGGACCTTTCAACCTGACCAGAAGGGGCGTCTAAACTCCAATCGCCCTGCGTCCTGCACGGAATCGTTTGCTACCATCTCTCGCCTCAGCGATTGTCAGCGATTGGTCCACTCACCAAGTCAAGGCATGGCCATCGCGCCGCGGGTCGGCGCCACCGGCGAGCGTACCCGTTTCGGGATCGCGATAGACGCCTTGCACGCCGCCCGCATTGCCCGGCGGATCCAGTGTGTGTCCGAGCCCGCGTAGGTCCTCGAACACCTTCGCTGGGAAACCGTGTTCGAGATAGGTGCGCGAGTCCGCCGGTACCGGCACCCGACCACCGCTGCGATTCACCATCATGCGCGGGGAGGCAATGGCCTGCTGTACATCCATCCCGTAGCCGAGCACCTTCGTGATGACCTGCCCCACCGTCTGCGGGATCGTGTACCCGCCCGCCGCGCCGACGGCCATCAAAAGCTTGTCGCCCTGCATCACGATCGCCGGCGTCATCACGCCCTTGGCGTGCTTGCCACCTTCAAGCAGATTCGCGTGGTCCGGCGGACCGAGCACGAAACCGTAGCGGTGGCCGTTGTTGAGGAAGATGCCCGTATCACCCGCGATCACGCCGCTGCCGAAACCGCTGACGAGAGATTGCGTGAATGCCACGGCATTGCCCCAGCGGTCGGCCGCGGCCAAACTGGTGGTGCCAACCGTGGAGAGCATCGGCCCGGGGAATGCCGCGGCTTTGCGCGCGTTGATCTTCTTGCGCTGCTGCGCGGCGTAGTCCTTCGAGATGAGCCGTTCGACCGGAATGTCCGCATCCTCTTTGCCCGTGTTGTAGCGATCATCGTCGGCCAGCGCCAGCTTGGCGGACTCGAGCCAGCGATGCGCGAAGTCCGTCGAATAGAGATCGAGGCTCTTGAGATCGAATCCCTCCATGATGTTCAGCATCTGGAACATCGAGAGGCCACACGAACCGGGCGGCATCGCGTAGAGCTTGTGGCCGAGAAAGTCGATCGAGATCGGCTCGCGCCAGCGTACATCGAAATTCTCGAAGTCGCTCTTGAGCAAGATGCCGCCGTTGCGTTGGAAGAAATTGGCAATCTCGCTCCCGAGGTCGCCTTTGTAGAATTCGTCCGCGCCATGCAGCGCGACGCGACGGAAGCTGCGCGCCAAGTCCTTCTGCTTGATGATCTCGCCCATGCGCGGCGCACGCCCATTCGGCAGAAACACGCGTGCCGAGGTCGGAAACGGCGACAGCTTGGCCGCCATCCCGCGCATCGTCAGCGCGTCATATTGCGAGATCACAAAGCCACGCTCAGCCAACTCGATCGCCGGCTCGAAGGCGTCACCCAGACTCTTGGTGCCGTAGCGGTCGAGCGCCGCCGCCCAACCTTTCAAAGCGCCGGGGACGATGGGCGCCAGATAGCCTTGATCACAATCCTTCTCGGTGAGCATGTCGAGCCGCGCGGCCGAAGGGCTCGTGCCCATCATGTCGAGACCGACGACTTTGCGCTCCGCCGCGAGGTAGATGAGCATGAATCCGCCGAAGCCGCCCATGCCCGACATGTACGGCTCCGCGACGTTCAGCGCCGCGGCCGCCGCCACGATGGCGTCGATCGCGTTACCGCCGTTCATCAACATTCGCAACCCGGCGAGGGAGCCATGCTGATCGGCCGTTGCCACCGCGCCGTTGCGTCCCCAAACGACGCGATGCGCCTTGCCCTCAAGCTGCGGGTGGTCGAAGCGGATGGTGTCACCGACCTGCTGCGCCGTCGCAAAAGACGTAGCGCCCGCCCCCAGGCCGATCGCGGAAAGGAATTCGCGCCTATTCATGCTCTGTCTCCTCCGACGGCGCGTAGGTCGCGCACATCTGAAACCTGAAATCTCTACAGCCGCGGCTTCGGCGGCTTTGCCGGTTGCCACGGCAGCACACCCTTCAGCCGTAGTCGGCGGCGGAACACCTTGTCACCCGCCGTCACATAGAGTGTCTTCAAATCCGGACCCGCGAGGACAGCGTTCGATAGGGAACCCGGCTGCGGCTTACTGATGATGCCAACTACGCGCCCCGGCTGATCACAGATTTGTAGCCCAACCCTACTCGTCACAAAGAGGTGCCCTTCGCTCCCCATCGTCATGCCGTCGGCACCGCTGCGACTGGAAAGGTCGGGTGTCTCAAGGCGGTAGAACGGCTGGCCGTTGGCGAGCGAGCCGTCGGGTTGAATCTGAAACGACCACACCCACTTGCCCCACGAGTCGGCCACTGTCAGCAACGATTGGTCCGGCGACAGCATGATGCCGTTCGGACGGTCGATACCTTCGTGGACGACGCACTTGTTGCGGCCCTTGTCCACGAACCAAACCTTCTTGTTGCGCGGGTCGGTGAAGTAGATCTCACCCTTCGCGGTCACGACCAAGTCGTTCGACTGCACATCGTCGACGATGGTCTCCTCGCTGCCGTCGGGTGAGTATGCCACGATCTTCTTGCGGCTGTTCGCGCAGGCATAGAGCCTCCCATCCGGACCGAACATCAACCCATTCGCCGCCCCAGTGTTCTCTTTGAAGACTGTTACGTTGCCACGAGCGTCGATCTTCTGAATGCGGTTGTTGGGGATGTCCGTGAAGAAGACATTTCCCTGTTTGTCGACTGCCGGGCCTTCGGTGAAGCGGTAGCCTTCGCTCACCATCTCCCACTCCGAGTTGAGATCGAGAATCCGTGTGACCCACTGCCGGTCGCCCACCGACGTCGGCCTCCTGATCGGCGTGCCGTGGTCGCGCCATAACCACCGCAGCGCATCGGGATAGATCGATCGGCCGTGCACTCGGTTGTGTCCCTCCGTGCCGGCAACCCACTTCGTGTCGTAGCCCGCGAACTTCAGGGCAGCCGCCATGTCCTGGTTGGCGACCCACCAACTGCCGGCATAGAGGTCAAGATCGCTCGATCCGTCCTGGAGGAACACGCGCAGCGGCTTCGGTTCCATCTTACGAATCAGCGACGGGTAGATCTGTCCGCCTCGCAGGTTCGTATAACTCCCGATGAAGCTCAGCACGCGCCGAAACTGATCCGGCCGGTTCCAGGCAACGGTGAACGCGCAGATTCCTCCGGAACTCGATCCCGCGATTGCCCGGTCGTTGGGGTCGTCGGAAAGGTTGTAGCTTTTGCTGACCTCGGGCAGAATCTCATCGATCAGAAACCGCGCGTAGCGGTCGCCCAGCGCGTCGTACTCGAAGCTGCGGTTGTACCGGGCCTGATGATCTTCGCTCGGGGCCGGCAGGACTCCGGGGTTGATGAAGATCCCGATTGCCGCCGGCATTTCGCCCTTGTGGATCAAGTTGTCGAAGACCGCCGGCGTCGACCAGCCATTCCCCTCTTCGCTGACGTAGCCTGCCCCATCCTGAAAGACCATCACGGGTGTCGGTTTCGCGGCGTCATACTGAGCCGGTACGTAGACCCAGTAGTCACGCACCGTGCCCGGGAAGATTTCGCTGACCCAGGAATGCTTCGTAACCTTCCCTGCAGGTACGCCGGCTTGACGTTTCAACTCAGGCCCAGGAGGGTACTCCTGGCCGAACGACATGGCCGGCAGCCAAATACAAATCGACACGAGCAATAGCGCAAATCGCAGCATGTTCTCTCCCTGCGAGATTATAGCGGCCGAAGCGGAACCGAACACGCGTATCAAAGTCCGCATGCGCTATCATGCTTGCCGATCACCGATGCGAAACCATCTCAGCCGCCGGGCGTTCACTCGGCTTGCCGTCGGCGCTGCCGCCGCGCCCCTGTCATTCATCGGCTGCGAGTCCGATCGCGAGCCGCGCCGCTTGGGCGAAGTCCCCAACATCGTCCTCGCAATGAGTGACGACCAAGGTTGGGGGGATACGGGATACAACGGACACCCTCATCTGCGGACGCCCTACCTCGACGAGATGGCGCGCACCGGGCTACGATTCGACCGCTTCTATTCGGCCGCGCCTGTGTGCTCGCCGACGCGTGGCAGTTGCCTGACCGGACGGCATCCTTACCGCTATGGCATCTTCCACGCGAATTCCGGCGACGGCGCTTCGTTCTATCCGCTACCCGCGGAGGAGTTGACCCTGGCCGAAGCGCTCAAGCCCCACGGCTACGCCAGCGGACACTTCGGCAAATGGCACCTCGGAGATTTCGAGGGCGAGCAGAAATCGTCGCCCTCCGACAACGGTTTCGATGAGTGGTTCTCGACGGTTCGCAAGACGCCGACTTACGAACCCGAGGGCTATTGGGCGAACGGCGAGCCAGTAACCGAAGAACTGGAAGGTGACGACTCAACGCATATCGTGAGCCGCGCTCTTAACTTCATTGGGCGCAAGGTCGATGAGGGCCGCCCCTTCTTCGTCGTCTTGTGGTTCCACACGCCGCACCTGCCGGTGGTCTCGAAAGGCGCCCATCGAATCATCTACGACGACCACCCCGGCGCATCCGCTGACTATTGGGGTGCGATCAGCACGATGGACGAGCAACTCGGCCGGCTGCGCCGCGAGCTACGCCGTATGAATGCCGCCGCAGACACGATGCTGTGGTTCTCAAGCGACAACGGACCGGAAGGGGCCGAACAATCTCCTGAGAGGCCTGGTTCCACAGGCGGCCTGCGAGGACGCAAGCGCGACCTGTTCGAGGGAGGCATTCGAGTCCCGGGCCTGCTCGAGTGGCCGGCGCATATTCCCGAGGGTCGAGCATCCGCCATTCCTGTGAGCACTTCGGATATCTATCCAACGATCCTGGACGCTTTGGACCTCGACCCGGAGAATCAACCCGAGCCGACCGACGGAATCAGCCTACTTCCGCTCATCGACGGCAACATGACCGAGCGCCCTTCAAACATTGCCTTCGAAACGGACCGGCACGGCGACCTCACGCCCCAACTCGCCCTCATCGGAGATCGCTACAAGTTGGTTACGCGGCTGGATGATTCACAGGACCTGCTATTCGACATTGTCAGCGACAAAGCGGAAGCAAACGACATAGCTAACGAGCAACCTGAGATTGTATCGGTGATGCGGCAGGAACTGGAGCAGTGGCGGGCGTCCTGCGGGGCCAGCCGCGAAGGCCGCTACTACGAAACAGGCGAGAAGGAGAATCGCGCCCTCTGAAGGGGTTTCAAAGGGCGCGATTCAGGCATGGGCTGGATGGACTGCAAGAAAAACTGTATTGTCTAGAGCGCGGCGATTTGCGCGGGCTCGATCATGATGTCAGCGACCACGCCGGCCTGCGCGAACACGGTAAATCGACGCCCGTCCGGGGCGCGAAAAATGTATTTCTCGCTGTAGCCTTCGCCGCCGAGTCCCACCATCTTGAGTAGTGGCTTGCCGAAGCGAGCAATCAAGTCTTCAATCGGCGTGCCCACCGCGATGTCGGCGATCTCGCTATCTACTTCCAGGAGCCGCCGGAGTTCCGGCGTCAAGGCCGCATCGACCGCAGCCGGCGTCGAGCTACCCTGCCTGGCGCTGAGAACACTGGGACCCGCTGACTGAGCCTGGGACTGCGCGCTCACTTCCCCTTCTGCTTGGCCTGTGGCGGGCGGGGCTGCCGGGGCGACTTCCGCGATCTGTGCGTCGCCCATGGGCAGAACGCCTTACGCCACCCCCTGCCCGAAGGTCGTATGACTGCCGTCGGAGGTCGCGCCGCCACGCCTTCCGGCGTCGTGGAATGTTAGATACGCCGGCTTAAGTAGAAGATGACAGCGGATAGAGCAAATAGGACATACGCGAAGCGATGTTGCAGCCTCTCCGGGTCCGACCGCAGTGTAATCCGGGGCCCAATCTGCGCACCAATCGCAACGAAGATTCCAATCACCAACGTCACGGACCAGTCCGGCGGCGATGCCGCGACGTGCCCCGCGAAGCCGCTCGCCGCTGTGAGCATGACCATGAACGACACGCACCCGAACGCTATCTCGATCGGCATGCCAAAGAGTAAGACCATCATCGGAACTTTCAGGAAGCCCCCTGCAACACCCATGAGACCACTGACTACGCAAATTAGAACCAACAACGGCATCCCGGCAATCAGATTTACTACATAGCGGCTTCCACCAAGATCCCGGCGCCAGTGCCACGGAGCAACCGAGCTTCCCATTTCGTCCTCGACAGCCACGTACCCCCTGAGCATCGATATGGTAGCCACGAGCACAGCAGACCCAAGCACCAACATCAACAGACTCGGCGAAAACCGATGCGCGTGCAACCCGCCCAAAAAGCTTCCGGTGGCCGCCGCCATCTCAAGCACGATCGCGACGGGCCAGTCGATCCGCCGGGCGCGACCGAAGATGATCGTCGACGTAAAGGCCGTCACCACAATGAAGAGTTGACTGCGAGTCGCGGCGGTGTGGAAGTCAACGCCAAAAAGAACCTGTATTGGCGTGTAGAGTACCCCTCCGCCCTGTCCATGCATCGCAAAGACCAAGGCGCTCGCCCCGAGAATCAGGGCCATCAACAACAGTTTGAGACTCAACACCTACTTGAGTAATCGGCGACAAACGGGGTTCTCCCAAACCATGCGCGACCCGGGAGGAGGAACAACTATCTTAAACTGCCGCAGGGCACATCGTTGAAGACGGACGGCACTTCTTCATGAGCACCGGCTTGGGAACGAGCATTCTTCCGGTGCGTTTTCGGGCGCCGCCGCGGATCAGCATCCTGCTCATCAACACCGAGTGAGGATCGGCGCTAGCGACCGCTCGGTGCCTGTGGCTTGAGCACGAACTCGACCGTCCCGAAGCGCTCGGGGTCATGGAAGCCGTATTCGACACGCGTGGGTGACCAAGCCAGCCACTGCGTGTCGACGTGCAGCTGCTCAATTTCGGCCATGATGCTCTTCTTCGTGGCGGCGTTTGCGTCGCCGAGCTTTGCGCGTAGCCCCGCCGCTCGCCGCCCTTTCGACGCGTCGCCGGGCCGCTCAATGCGATAGAGCCCAACCCGCCACTTGTCTCCGACGTTCGGCTTCCCCTGAATGCCCGCCCCTTCAAGCGCCGCCCAAGGGATGGCGATCTCGGCGGCCCAACCCGGGGCGTGCTTACTTACGGCCGTTCGCAGGCCCGCGATATCCCACTTGATCGCATCCCCGGAAGCACCGCCGCGGCGCGGAATCAGCAAGTCCACGACAACATTGTGCGGGCTGACTTCGAGTTCCGGGTAGTTCTGTCCGTCGCCATCCGGGTCAAGAAACACCTCGACGACCTCCTCCTCCCAGATGCGGCTATCACGCTTGTACATCGTGCCCCAAGGCATGGGGTCGATTGACGCAAACGCGACGTATAGGTTCGTGTCGTCCCATGCGACAACGGCCTCGGTCGGCGCGGCGGTGCTCTGGTCAGCTTGGCGGATATTGGTGAACCGGCCGACACGGGGCAGCGCAGCCCAGGTGAACTCGTCGAGCTTGCCGTCGACTCGGATGGTGTCGAGGGTGCGCCCGGCCTGGTAGATCGGGACCTGGGCGAAAACGGAGATGCTCAGAAATAGGGCAAGGACGAAACGAAGCATGTGTACATCGTAATGGAGCGGCCTAGCGTCCGACCAGATCCGCGCTTCCGGATGGGATCCAGCACTGACGGCCGTCGGGTAGCTCGACGTGGTTCCAGTCGTTGCGTGCATCGAGTAAGACGAACTCCGCTCCAGCGTGAAGCGGGTCGGAGAACGCCGGCTCGTACGACTGGCCGTCGCCGGTGCGCGCAATGACTTGCGGCGTGATCACAACTCCTGCTTGCTGGGAGGCCTGCACGGTGGACTCGAAAACCAGTGAACCGAGAAACAGCGCGGCGACTCCGCCGACGAGCCCGAGCGCCCAGCCGGGCGACCACGCGCACCGGAAGAGCCGCATCGCAGCCAGTCCCCAGAACAGCAACGAAAACACGCCAAACAGCATCGACCGCGTGCCCGGCTGAATGTCGTAGTGCCAGAAAAGAAACGTGCGCATGACCTGTGCGCTTTGCCCTTCCTCGAACGAGTCCTGCCGCGTTTCGCGAGCCGTGCGCAGGTTGAGGGCGAGGTTGCGGTCACCGGGAATGTACTGCTCGGCGTGGCGATAGTTGAGGATTGCGCACCCGATGTCGTTCATCCGGAAGTGGGCGTTGCCAATGTTGTAGAACAGCATTCCGTTGCGGACACCACCTTCCGAGGCGATGCGCTCGAAGCGAAGGACGGCACGGCGGTAGAGATCCTGCGATTCAACGCGGCTGATGTTGGCGGCTTCGTTCGCCTGTCGGAAAAGTTGATTGGCTTCGGTGAAGAGTTCGCGGGTTTGTTGTTCGGTGAGTTGGGCTTGGAGCGGCGCGGTAAGACAGCTGAAAACCAGTGCCACGACTAGCCACACGAGGAGACGGGTGGGCTTGCACCACTCTTTGCCGGCTGCGGCTCGGCCAGAGGGATAGAGCCGGGTCGAACGCCCCTTGTGCCCAGGAGTATTCATCCCAATACCTCTTCCAGACTGTTGGCGGCATCACGCATCCCGGTGATCGTCGCTTCCATATCTTGTCCCGCCAGACTGCCCGGCGCGTAGCGGCCCGCTTCGCAGCGCGTGAATAGATCCTCGAGGTCGTTGATGATCTCATCGTCGATGTCACGCTCATCGAGGTTCTCGCGGACAGCACTGAAGGTTAAGGAACCCGCCGGCAGACCGAGGCGGTCACCGAGGTATTGGCGTAGCGCCACGAGCAAAGCAGCGTCTTGTTCGTCCGTGCCCGCGCTAGTGTCGGACAGGTCGTCTAACGCGACCGAGAAATCACGATAGGCTCGGCGGGCCTTGCGAACCGCTGGGTCGGTCTGGCGGCGTTGGATGAGCACGAACGCCAAGAACCCGAAGTACGCAAGTGGCGGCACAACGATAAACGTGGTCCACGCCGGCGAACGCAACCACGCGGCAAGCCCATGAACCTGATTCTCGAGCGCGTCAAAACCTTCGTAGTTATGCGCGATCCCGCCTTCCAGAGACTCGAGCTCGTTCTGCTCGATCCCGCCAGAAGAAAAACCCTCGGCGTCGCGGGCGGTGATGATCTTGGTTCCTTTAACAATGACGGGGATCGGTTCCGTCGTCACGGTCTCGTAAGCTTCGGTGTCGGGATTGAAGTAGGCGAGTTCGATGGGAGGTATCTGCGTGACGCCGTTGTGCGTGGCGCGAATCGTTTGCGTAAACACCTTCGAACGTCCCTTGACTGTCCCTGCTGCTTGATCCTGCGGGATCCGGAAGTCGCGGACGAGTGCTGTTTGCTGCTCAAGAGACGGCAGTTCGGTCTTAGCAAGATAGCGCGGCCCTGCAACGCGCAACGTCAGGGTAATCGGGTCGCCGACATTCATCTCAGTAGGTGTTGCTTCCGCCTCGATCGAGTAGCGGCCCACAAGTCCTGAGAAGTTCGCCGGCCTGTCCGCGGCGGGCAGTTCGTTGACCTGTAGCGCGACGCCGTTCGACGGCACAACGACGGTCTGAGGCGGACTGCGGCGGCCCATTCCGAACGGATCACCGAAAATGTCGTCGAGCATGGCCCGACCCCTGCGACGGCTCCTCGCCTGGCACGACACGGTCGCTTGCGGGAAGCCGATGCGGCCCGCTCGTTTCGGGATGAGCACTTTCTGAAAACGAAGCGTCGTGAACGTCCGTCCATCGAGGTCGCCCTGCCCGCGTACGCCGATCGCCTGTTCGTCGCCGAGAGCGATGCGAATGAAATCGTTCGGTCGATTCGGATCAACCGCCGGATCGAGCGAAGCTACATCGAAGCGATCATCGTCCAACACCGGCACATTGAAGGCAAACTCGCCGACGTCTGTTCCTACGTACCACGTCACGGTCATCGTGACAGGCTGGCCGACGTAGGACTTGCTCTCAGAGAGTCTGACGCGCAACTTGAAATCTTCCGTTTCGCTGGGCGTTTGCACCCAGATCGTAACGGGCCGCGTGCGCAGTTCTTTTCCTTCGGCCTTCACGGTGATCGCCGGTATGATGAGCGTCCCGGCGCGTTTTGGCATGAGCCGATACGAGTAGACGTAGGCCTTGCTCGATACTCGGTTCATCCGGCCGTTGACGATCGTCACGGACTGGCTGCTGTTTTGCTGTCCACCCAGTTCCTGGATATCGAAATCATCCAGCCCGGCGAGCGACGGCTTCTCGGGTGACTCGCTGCCCTTCACTTGAACCTGAAAGACGAACGACTCACCCACGAATACCTGGAGCTTCTCAACGGCGGCTTCGGCACGTAGTTCCTGGGCAACGGATTCGGCTGGTAAGGCCACCAGCAACAGCATCGCTGCAACCACGGCGTGACACTGCGCCTCCAGGGACGCGCACTTCGTCTGGCTACGAAAGATCCTGCTCATTACCAATCTTTTTCAGCGGGCCGGATACGGACCATCGCGCGTTGAGCACGCTGCTGCTTGTTGGCGCGCTCCTCGTTAAGAATGTCCTCGGCGTCTTTCAGCGCTTCCTCGCCCTTCTGTTGCTCTTCAGGCGAGGGCTTCTGCTGCTGAGCCTGTTCCTGCTCTTCTTCGCCCTCCCCCTCTTCCCCTGAAAAGGCTTGCATCGCCTTCTCCAGCTCCTCGCTCGCTTCTTCCTGCGATTGCTGCGCGTCGGCGGCCTGCTGGTCACGCAACTGCCGTTCGGCTTGCTTCTGTTTGTCGGCGGCGTTCTCAAGGTGTTGCTTCGCTTGTTCGCCGGCCTGTTGTTGCTCGCCTTGTTGGGACTGCGACTCCATTTGGTCGGCGAGTTGTTCCGTTCGCTCGTTGAGCTTCTGTTGCTGGTCGGCAAGTTGCTTTGATTGTTGCTGTGTTTGTTGCGAACTCCCCTGCGACTCCTGCTGCTCTGAGAGATCCTCGCTCTGCTCGGCACCCTGCTGCTGCTGGTTGATGAGATCCTGGAGCTGCTCCTGCGGGTCCTGCTCCTCCGACTGGTCGTCTTGACCGTTTTGCCCTGGCTGCTGAGGCTGGTTCTGCATCTGCTCGATCAAAGCCTTCATCACGCGGCGCGCGACCTCGATGTTGTGCCGGGCATCATTTAGATTAGGATCGAACTTCAGGGCGTCTTGATACAGCCGGACACCCTTCTCAACCGACGCCAGCGCTTGACGAGGATCTTCCTGCTGCTTGGCAATGCCGCCTCGGAAGGACGCATTGCCTTGATTGAACTTACTGCGCGCCTCCAACGAAGGATCTTGACTGCGCAGAGCCGCCTGCTCATAGGCATCGATCGCTTTCTCGAACTCGCCCTGCTGATAGAGCGCATCGCCCTTGTTGAACCAGACGCCGGGGGCATCGGGCTCCACTTCCGCAGCCTGCTCGTAAGCCGTCAAAGCGTCGCTGTACTTTTCTTGTTGGTAGGCTTCATTCCCTTGCTGCACAAACTGTCGCGCAGACTGTGCCGGTAGCGATACAACACCCACCACGAACAGCGGGATGAGCACGGTAACTCGTCGTGAGGCTTCCCTGCCCCGTCTCTTCCCGAACTTGCAGTTCCTTGCCAACATCATCTAGTCGTCTTGCTTGACCTGCTTGCGCCGCTCCGGGATGACCATCTCAATACAAAGCAGCAAGAATGCCAGCGTCAGCGGGATCTGGAACTTCTCCTCGTAACGCTCGATCGTCGTCGAACCGAGATCGGTCTTCTCCGCCCCCGCTATCAGTTTGACGTACACATCCCCGAAATCGATGGCCCCGGTTGCGACATTCAGGTAACGCCCGCCGGGCGTGGCGTTGACCATTTGGCGCAGTGTGTCGGCATCGAGCTTCGTCCAGACTTCCTCACCGTTGTACTTGACGTACGCTCGCCGCCCGCTGCTGTCGGTAATCGGGATGCGCCGGCCTTCGTTTTCATCGCCAAGGCCGATAGCGATAAGACGCGCGCCCCGCGCGCCGAGTTCCTTCGCGGCCTCGACGGGGAAGCTCTCGTGGTCTTCACCGTCGGTGATCAGAACAACGTCTTTGTATTCCTTCTCGTGGTCGTCGAATACGTCAGCCATCACCTTGCGCAGCGCGTCACCGATCAACGTGCCGCCGCGCATGACGCTGTTGGGCGATATGTCTTCGAGCGTCATTCGGAAGAAGCCGTAGTCTAGGGTCAGCGGACACTTCACGACCGCCGTCCCAGCGAAGGCAACGAGCGCGACACGATCACCCTGGAGACGCTCGATGCCGTCGAGGATCGCCAGCTTAGCGCGCTCCAGCCGGTTCGGAACAAGGTCTTCCGCCAGCATGCTCTTCGAGACATCGAGAACGAAAACAACATCACGCCCTTGACGCTGAATCTCCGTTTCAACCGGATTCCAAGCGGGCCGCGCCAGGGCCAGGATGGCGAGCGCGAAACCGATGAGCCCGAGAACGGCCTTCCAGCGTCGCCGTCCCACACTCACCGCCGGGTTGATGTGTTCCAGCAGGTTCTCATCAGCGAAGCGCTCAAGCGCCGCACGCCTTCGCCTCGATGCGTAGAAGTACACGGCAATGAGCACCGGGATTGCCCAGAGAAGGTAGAGCATGTCGATCGCCAGCAGCTGCGTCTCACTCATGGAATCCTCCGAAACGCCGTGCCACTCACTACGATCTCAAGTACAAGCAAGCCTAGTCCCGCAAGGAGAAACGGCGGGAAGAACTCGCGATAGTCGACGAAGCGGGTCGATTCGATCTCGCTCTTTTCCAACTCGTCGATCTCCTCGTAGACGGCGCGTAGGGTCTCGGCGTCATCAGCTACGCGGTAGAGTCCGCCGGTCGTTTCCGCGAGCGTTTTGAGCGCTTCTTGGTCGACGCCCCGCCTGAACGGTACGGACCAGTTCCCCAGGGGTGTACGGACGGTCCTTGTGCCGGAACTACCAACACCTATGGCATAGATCTTGATGCCCCATTCCGCCGCGACATCGGCGGCTTCCTGTACTGTCCGTTCGCCCGCGTTGTTCTCGCCATCGGTCAGCAGGATGATGATCTTGCTCTTGATCTCGTAGTCATGTTGCGCGCCGACCTGGCGGGCCAGTGTTTCCTGGGCGGTCTGCAAGCGCGCGGCGGCGAGCGCGACGGCGTCGCCGATGGCGGTGCCGTCTTCACTTTCTTGATCGACGAGCTTGACGGTGGGAAGAAAGGCCGAGAGGGCCCCATGCGCTAGCGTCAGCGGACAGATCGTGTCGGCGTAACGCGCGAACGTAATCATCCCGATCAAATCCGCGGGGCGGCCGGATAAGTTCGATCCATCCCCCTTCACAAACTCCTCGAAGATTTGCTTCGCGATATCGAGGTGCGTCTGTTGCCTACCCCGGTAGCGCAATTCAGCCGACATGCTGCTCGAGCGGTCGACGACCATTTCGATCGCGATACCGCGGCTGAAGTCGCGCACTTTTTCGGTGCCCATCTGAGGCCGCGCCAACGCCAGGGCGAGCAACAGCATCGCCACGACCCGCAGTACCACTGGCAAGCCCATCAATCTCTGTCTGAGGGATACTCCCGCCTCGCGGATCAACGCCGTCGAAGAAAAGCGCAGCGACGCTCGGGAACGCCGCCGGCACCCGAGGAAAAGCGCCAGGACGACGAGGACCAGAAGCATGAGCATCCAGGGGGATTCAAAGCGCAGCATGGTGGTCCGTCTGGAAGCTGTGTTCCTGCCGGGAACTATCTATAGCTAAGAAACACTTGTGTTATCAATAATTTGAAGCGTAGCGGTCCGCCTGGGCCTACCTCGTGTCTAACACCGCAGCCCGCCTGGCTTCTCGATTTGATGTGTACCCACATATTGTAGTCGCGTCCGCCGTCCGTCGCACCCGGAACACCCCGAAATGGCTCAGCGGGAGCCGACGCCCCCCTGGTGGCCACGTCGCGAAACAGAGGCTACTCCCTGGGTGTGGTTTGCTCCTCAACAACCACCGCCCAACGAACGTTCAGGGTGCTGATCTTTAGCTGGTGGGTTCAGGTAGTTCGGTGAAAGGATACTTCTCCTGATTCGCCAGCCACCTCACCCGCTCCCAGGACCGGTCGAAAACAATCCGCGACAATAGAGCCATGCCGACAACCCGCCGCAAATTGATTCAGGCCGCCGCCGCCCTTGGGGTCGCCGGCCTCGCTCCCAGCAGTGCAAAACCTGTCGACTTCGCCGAGCCCGTGCCGGAAGCTAAGGGACTCACGGCGTACGTTAACGACTCACAGGCCCAGTTCCGCTGGAACAACATGCCGCTGTGCGTCTACCGTGCACACCCTTCGCAGAAGCGGCCTTACTTTCATCCGCTTGCTGGACCGCTGTCGGGGCTGCCACTCACGGCTGAGTCAGCGTTGCCCTATCCGCATCACCGCGGCGTCTGGCTGGGGCTTGATCCCCTCAACGGCGGAAACTACTGGAGCGACGGTGAGCACAGCCAGGGACATATCCTGTCGAGCGGACCCATTTTGCTCAACTCCGACGGCCGTTCAGCGGTGATTTCAGATCGTTGCCGGTGGTCCCGCGCCGGGGCGGGCTCACCATTCAGCGATCAGCGCAAGTTTACCGTCACCATCGTGAGTGACGAGCTTTGGTACATCGATGCGGACATTACGATGACGGCCGGCCAGGATGTCGAGGTTGAGCGAGCCAAGCACTCGTTCTTCGCCATTCGAGCGGCCTCGGACATCTCTCCCGTCTATGGCGGTGTCTTGGAAAACTCACACGGTGACCGCGGAGCCGAGGGCACTTACGGCAAGACGGCGGACTGGTGCGGTTACTACGGCAAACGCCGTCAAAATCCGTCGCTAGTCGAGGGTCTGGCCGTCATGGAGCACCCGGAGAACCCGTGGGCGCCGTGCCCTTGGTTCACGCGCGACTACGGGCACCTCTCACCATCTCCGTTTAACTTCCTCGACAAGCCCTGGCGGATCGAAAAGGGCCAATCCATTAGAATGCGATACCGGATCGTCGCCCATGCCGGGAGTCCGGCTGAAGCGGGCTTAAACGCGGTGTTCGGCGACTGGGTCTAGCACAAGCCTGTTCCCTGCGAGATGTGGGGCGGTTGGTCCACCTTCGACTTGGGTGAACTACCAGGAAGGCTCCGCGCTCCGTGGCAAGAGGTAGACAAGCTCGGCCGGCGCGGCGACGGTATCCCACTGATATGCTTCCGTGGCAAAATCAACCTCGAGTGGGCCGAGTTGATAGAAGCCGGTCATTGCGTCCCATTCCACAAACGAGAACAGGCGGTAGTCCGGCGGGAGTGCTGCTTCCAATTCCTCCTGGCTCCGAAAAAGATGATCCGCACCCTCGGATTCGACCGTTATCTCGAACACAATGACGGGCCGGGACTCTCCAAGCGTATCCTTGAGTCTCGACAAGACCGGTTTCTCTAATCCCTCAACATCGACCTTCATGATGTCCACGCGGTCAATCTTGTGATCGGCGAAGTAGGCATCGCCTCGCACGATTTGCAGTTGAAGGTCGGTCTTTTCATCGCCCGGCATGAACGAGTCCGTGCCCTGGTTGTCTTTAGGAGGCGCGACGAACGGCAGCCGTGCGGCGCGGTCACCGAGGCCCACGGCGTAAATCGTGATGTTCTTGAGATCGTTGCGTTCGACGTTGTGGCCCATCTTTTCCACAACGGGCTGGTAAGGGTCAAAGGCATGGACCTCTGCGACACGCCTCGACATGAATAGGCTGTGGAGCCCGGTGTTGGCTCCGACATCCACGAACGTGAGTTCGCCACGCTTTTCTGATAGCGACTCGGCCGTCTGCCCAAGAAAATGTAAGATGTATTTTTCCCAGGCGCCCAGGCATAGTACGCGCTGATCGATAAGGTTGCTCGTATTGCCGGTGTAGATCAGACCGTAGTATTCCACGCCGAACTCGCGTTCCGGCGGGACTGTGCAGACCGGCGGGGCTTCGCAGACCGGCTCGTAGAACAACAAGCCAATCGCCTCGCCGTAACCTACATCGGGCCGGAAGTACTCAATTGCGCTCCCCAACAGGATCGCGATCTCGGCAGCTACGTATATCGGGTCGATGCGTCTCATGATTGATCGAGCATGCAAAAACCCGAAGGCCGCATGGAAAAGCACCACTATGAAATCACACGCATGTTACAGAACAGGGGCATATGTTCTGGTCTGCCGGATTATACGAACAGCCGAAATGCAAACACGGTAAGACGGTCGCCCTAGAATGCCAACCTAGAATTACCTGCCCCCCCCCATTTCGCACCAAGGAGGCGCAAGCGCCGGGCCGGCGTCAGGAACTTGAAGCATGCGTGGAAAAGATTTGCCGCGGCTTGGCTTAGGTGTTCAGTCCGTCATGCCGAATCAGTAGAAGATAGCGGGCTCGCGCGGAATGCGATGCGCTGTACGAAAACCCCGCATAGGACGGTTCTCCATGAAAGATGATATCTCGAGTGCCGACCAGACGCGCCGGGACCTACTCGCCAAAATGGGGACCGGCTTCGTAGCGATCACGATTAGTAGCGCCGTGGGGCAGGTTAGCCCGGCGCAGGCACGAGCAAGCGGAGAGGTTCTGCGCAAGTTGAGTGAGGCGGAAGGTCGCACCCTCGAGACGCTCGGTGACACTCTGCTGCCGGGCGCCGCGAAGGCCGGCATCGCGCACTTTGTGGACGATCAACTGGGCCGCGATCACCCTCTCTTACTGCTGGGGTATCTCGACTACCCCGGCCCTTTTCTTGAGTTCTACCAGCAGGGGTTGCATGCGCTTGAAAACGTCAGTGCCGCGCGGCACGAAAAAGGCTTCGACAAGCTCTCCTCTGCGCAGCGAATCGCGCTGGTCGGTGAGATCTCAAAAGGCAATCCTCCGGAATGGAAAGGCCCCCCGGCGCCGCTTTTCTACTTTGTAACTCGCGCTGACGCGCTCGACGTTGTCTACGGCACAAAGGAAGACTTTGAACGGCTTGCGATCCCCTATATGGAGCACATCGCGCCGCCCGCCAAATGGTAATCGCATATGGATAAGGTTGATGTTCTCATCGTTGGTTCGGGCGCGGCCAGCAGTCTTGTAGCGGCCAAGCTGGTGAAAGCCGGCAAGAGGGTGCTCATGCTCGAAGGCGGCCCGAAGCGGGCCATGAGCGAGCTCTATAGCTAGCGGATCTGTTCGCGTAAGTTGAAATGGAAGGGACCGCCGACCGAAACGGGAGGCAAGGAACCGCGCTCGGTAAACTTCGGCAGCGGCTGGGGAACGGGCGGCTCGGCGATGCATCACTTCGCGGTGTGGCTCCGGCTCAACCCGGACGACTTCGACATAAAGACCCGCTTCGGCCGGGGACTGGATTGGCCGATCTCGTATGACGATCTGCACCCCTATTACGACCGGATACAAAAGGAAGTCAGCATTTCGGGGGACGCCGAGCAGGAAGTGTGGAGGCCGGCCGGAGAGCCGTATCCGATGCCGCCGCTACAGGTATTCGCACAAGGGAAGATCATCGAGCGGGGTTTCACGAAGCTCAGTCTTCGTACGTCGCCGATCCCGCTGGCCATCAATTCGAAGGAATACAACGGGCGGGCCGCCTGTATCTATGACGGTTGGTGCGATGCGGGCTGTCCGATTCATGCGTTGGCGAATCCGCTGGCTGTTTATCTGAAACAGGCGACCGAAGCCGGCGTCGAGATACGGCATCAGTCGGTTGTGGGCCGGGTGCTGACCGACGCGAAAGGGGAACGCGCGATTGGCGTCGAATACTTTGACTCTGCTGAGAAGCGGCAGGTTCAAACAGCGGATGTCGTACTCCTGGCGGCGTTTGCCTTTCAGAACCCGCGCATCCTACTCAATTCGGCGACGGACAAGTATCCGAAAGGATTGGCGAACTCCAGCGGCATGGTGGGCAAGTACATGATGGGGCACAGCGCGACAAACGTCTTCGGCCTGTTCCCTGACGACACGCAGAACTATCTGGGCGTCAACGGCGGGCAATTGTTCTCCCAGGAAAGCTATGCCAAAGACCCCAGTAAGGGTTACCTCAGCAGTTCGCAGTGGCTGATCGCGAACGCTTTGAAACCGAACGACCTACTCGGGATCGCGAATGCGTGCCCGGACCTGTTCGGCAATCCCTTGCACAAGTTCCTCGAAACGGCGAGCAGACATCTTGGCACGATGACGTTCGTGGGAGAGAAACTCCCGAGCGCCGATGACCGCTTGGTCCTGAGCAAGAGGAAAGACGCCCATGGTTTGCCCCTGGCGAGCGTGACCCACGGATTCGGCCCTGACGACATTCAGTGCTTCGACGCCGGGATGAAGCAGGGGAAAGAGATATTCAAGGCGGCCGGTGCGCACGACGTTTGGACGGGCGGACGGGTCCGCATGCACAGCCTGGGCGGCGTCATCATGGGAGATCGGCGCGAGGCGTCAGTGACGAATTCCTATGGCCAGGCGCATGATGTCGCGAACCTATTTGTCGCTGGGTCGAGCTTGTTCCAGACGAGTGGTGCGGTGAATCCAACTCTTACGATCAATGCTCTGACACTTCGCGCCTGCGAGTATATGATCGACAACTGGGCTGGGGTGGCTCCCTGATTGCGCGGCGGCGCGGGGCCCGCTTCATGACTGTCGCGGCTCCGTTGCTTGGTTGTGCGACGGATTGAGTAGTCCTGCTAGATGTCGAAGTAGAGCGAGAACTCGTATGGGTGCGGGCGCTGGCGCATTTCGTCAACTTCCGCAGTGCGCTTGTAGTCGATGTAGGTCTCGACGAGTTCCTCGGTGAAGACATCGTTCTGGGTGAGGAAGTCGTGGTCGTTTTCCAGGGCTTCGAGAGCGCCTTCGAGCGACGCGGGAAGCGACGGCACGGCCGATAGTTCTTCGGGTGTGAGATCGTAGATATCCTTGTCGAGCGATTCGCCCGGATCGATCTTGTTCTTCACGCCGTCAAGGCCTGCCATGAGCATGGCGGCGAAACCGATATAGGGGTTGCACGCCGGGTCCGGTGAACGGAACTCGATGCGCTTCGCCTTGGGGTTCTGCGAATACATCGGGATGCGCACGGCGGCCGAGCGGTTACGGCGCGAGTAGGCCAGATTGACCGGCGCTTCAAAGCCTGGCACGAGCCGTTTGTAGCTGTTCGTGGTGGGGTTCGTGATCGCTACCAACGCTGGGGCGTGCTTGAGGATGCCTCCAATGTAGTGCAGCGCCATCTCGCTGAGGCCGGCACATTGGTCGCCGGCGAAGAGAGGCTCGCCGTTCCTCCAGATGCTCTGATGGGTGTGCATGCCGCTGCCGTTGTCATTCCAAAGGGGCTTCGGCATGAAGGTCGCTGTGCGTCCGTGCTGGAAGGCGACGTTGCGGACGATCCACTTGTAGATCATCATGTTGTCGGCGGAGATGACGAGCGGCGCGAACTTCTGGTCGATCTCGGCCTGGCCGCCGGTGGCGACTTCATGGTGGTGGCATTCGATGACCAACCCGCAGCGCTCCATGACCTGCGTCATTTCGGTTCGGATGTCCTGGTGATGGTCGGTCGGTGGAACGGGGAAGTAGCCCTCTTTGTAGCGCGGCCGATAGCCGAGGTTGTTCTCCTTGCGGCCCGAGTTCCAACGACCCTCCTCGGCGTCGATGTGGTAGAAGCCGTAGTTGTAGGACTGATCGAACCGAACGTTGTCGAAGATGAAGAACTCTGACTCAGCGCCGAAGAAGGCGGTATCGCCTATGCCGAGAAAGTGCAGGTAGTTCTCGGCCTTCTTGGCGATCCAGCGGGGGTCGCGCTCGTAGTGCTGCTTCGTGATCGGGTCGACGATGTCGGCGATCAGAATGAGCGTCGGAACCTCGGTGAACGGATCCATCAGGGCCGTGTTCGGGTCGGGCACGATCAGCATGTCGCTTTCGCTGATGGCCTGCCAACCGCGGATACTGGATCCGTCAAAGCCAAAACCGTCTTGGAACTTGGATTCGTCAAGCTGCTCGATCGGGTAGGTAACGTGTTGCCACAAGCCGGGTATGTCCGCGAAACGGACATCAAGCATCTTGGCATCATTTTCCTGTGCGAAACGCAGGACTTCGGCGGGCGTTCGGTTCGTACTCATGACTCCTCGAAGGTTTCGTTGGTCGGTTCTTAGGTCAGGTGGGCTAGCCGCAAAGCCAACGGATTGTAGCATAGGGAACACGTCCTGAACGGCTCTGAATGGGCCGGATAGAAAGATTCATTGGAGCGGTGTTTGACGCTTGCGCGGGGCAGCGTCGGTGGGCTCGGGAGGGCTCGATGGTATCATCTGCGAAGGTACGACTCGTGGGTAGAGTAATCGCATTGCTGAACGCGAGTGACAATGGTTTTCGCCTTCTGATACTGTGCGTCGTGGTCTGCCTGAACGCTGCGGCTCAGCCGCTTCCGGTGGGGGATATCCCTGCCGGCAACAGGCTGATGATCGTCCAAGCGCACCACGACGATCACACTTGGCAGTGGGGCTTCGGCGCACTTGCAGCGCGGATGACCGACGAGGGCTACGAAGGCATCTTCGTGCGTGTCTCGAACGACGAGAAGGACGGCGACGACGGCGACGCGCACAACGACATGGTCAACCTGCGCGAGTGTAAGGCCGCGGTGGCGCACATCGGGATCGATACCGTCATCAGCCTCAACTGGCGCAACGATTACATGGACCCGACTCCGCTTCAGGAGCTTCAGGCGCAGTTGATTCTGCTGATCCGCAAGCATCGGCCTGACGTGCTGATGGCGTACGACCCGTGGGGACATTACGACCGCAACCCGGACCACCGCAAAGTTTCCCAAGCCGTTGCCGAGGCTTACTGGATGGCCGGCTATGGGAACGTCCATCGGGAGCACTTGAAGCTCGGTCTGAAGCCGTGGCGTGTCCCACATCTTTACTACACGCAGCGCAGTGACTACGGCAAGGGACATGAGCCGAATGTGGCGGTGGGTCACGACTTGAGTCACGTCCGGCGGAAGGCGGACGGGATGATTGCGCACCGGAATATCTACCACCAGCCAGGGACGGCGCGGGCGATCAGAGGAGCGCTCCGGGAGCAAGGGCTGGAAGTGCCCGATCTTGCGGGGCTCAGCGACCGCGATGCGATCGACCAAATCGAAAAGTGGTATATGTACTGGAGTTCGGAACGGTACGGACGCGAGAACGGCCTGGACTACGCGGAAGTTTTCTATCAGCGCCGCGAGTGGGATCATATCCCCGGCCTGAGCGAGCACATCCAGAACAACGCTATCAGCCGATGAACACCGAAAACATGTGGCTCGCAGTGCGTGCCGGCGTTTGCCGCATCGTTGCGGTTTTGTGCGTGGCATCGTTTTACTTCCCAACCCTCAGCGGCACGTCGATCAGTCCGCTGCCTGAGGGTCACGTTCCGCCCGGCAAGACGCTGATGGTCATCCAGCCGCATCACGACGACCACACCTGGCAGTACGGCTTCGGCGGGTTGATCGCCAAGATGACCGAGGCGGGCTACAAGGGTGTCTACGTCCGCGTCTCGAACGACGAAAAAGACGGGGGCATGCAGAACGGTTGGGGTGCCAACGATATTTCGAACTACGAAGACACGCTGGATGCCACGAAGAATCTGGGACTCGGCGAGGTCATCAGCCTTAACTGGCGCAACGACCACATGAGTTCGATTCCGCATATCGAGTTGCGCGATCAGATCATCCTGCTGATTCGCAAGCACCGGCCCGACGTGGTGATGTCGTATCACCCGTGGGGCAACTACGACCGCAACCCGGATCACCGGAAGGTGTCATGGGCGGTGGGCTCAGCGGTGTGGCTGGCGGGCTTCGCGAACGTCCGGCGCGACCACGCCAAACTCGGCCTCGAACCGTATCAAGTCCCCCACAAGTACTACTCGCACCGCAGCGACTACGGGCGAGGCTACCATCCGAACATTTTCGTGGAACTCTCAGAAGACGATGTCGCGCGCAAAGCCAAGTCGTACCGGCTGCACAAGATTCGGGTGAGCGCCGGGGCCGGCAAGAGAACGCGCGAGTTACTCGACGCTAAGGGACTCAAGATCCCCGCACTCGACGGCCTCAGCGACGAACAAGCCCACGAGCGTTTGCAAGAGATGCTCATGGTCTGGATCTCGAAGCAGCGCGGCCAGGAGAACGGCGTGCCGTACGCCGAGGTTTTCTATTACATGGACGAATGGCACGGCGTCCCCGGCCTGAGCGACTACATCCAGGCAAACGTGGTGGAGCGATGATCTTCCGAGCAATCATCGCGCTGATGTTGCTGGCGGCCCTGCCGGCCGTGGCCGAGTTGCCCGTGGTCGATATTTCGCCGGGCCATACGAAAACTTTCCTCGTCATCCACCCGCACCACGACGATCACAGTTGGGTGTCGGGCCAAGCGGGGCTGGTCACCAAACTCGTTGACGCCGGTTGGACCGGCTATTACGTGCGTGTCTCGAACGATGAAAAGGACGGTCCGCACGGCTATCCGCACGACGACATGGTGAACCTGTTCGAGGCACGCGAGGCGACAGAGAACCTGGGCATCAAGGATGTGATCAGCCTCAACTGGCGCAACGATTACATGGACCCGACGCCGCACAACGAGATCCGCGCACAACTTATCCTGCTGATTCGCAAGTACCGGCCGGATCTTGTAACGTCTTATCATCCCTGGGGTCACTACGACCGGAATCCCGACCACCGCAAAGTTGCGAAGGCGATCGGCGAAGGGGTCTGGCTTGCCGGGTTTGCGAACGTGCACCCGGAACACCGCAAGCTCGGGCTCAAGCCACACCGCGTACCCTACAAGTTCTATTCGCAGCGTTTCGACTACGGCAAGGGCTACGAGCCGAACGTGGTCGTCGAGCTGAGTGAATCCAATATCCGGCGCAAGGCGCGCTCGTTTTGGGTCCACCGCAACGTGCGGCTGCGCGGCTCAACCGGCCGTCGGATGCGACAGCTTCTCAAGGACCAGGGTCTGGCCATTCCGGAGTTGGACGGCCTCACCGACATCGAGGCGCATGCCCGGATGCAGGAATGGTCGATGTACGACGCCGCACGCAAGGTCGGCGGCGAGCACGGCATCGAGTACGGTGAAATCTACGCGCACCTCGGCGAGTGGCACCCTTGGCCGGGCCTCAGAGACCATATCGACTCAAACGCGGTTGACAAATGACTCCTTCCCTTCATCGCATCGCGGCGGCTTTGTTACTGGCCGGCCTGTTTCTTGTATACGGATCTCCGGCCCAAGCCGACGACGACAAGGTCGTACTCGTGATTACGGCGGATGCAAGCGATTACGTTCTCGCCGCCGGGGGCACGATCGCGAAGATACTTGATGACGGCGCGACGGGATACCTCGTGCGTGTCACGAACGACGACAAGGATTCGTGGGAACTGACGCCTGAAGAAACCGCCCGCCGCACACGGGAGGAAAGCGAAAAGGCCGCGAAGATTCTCGGTTTCAAGGAGGTCGAATCCCTTGGCTACCGTGCCGGTGAATTGGGCGGCGTCTCGCCCACCGAGCTGCGTGATCGCATTCTTTTCTACGTCCGACTGTACAAGCCGAGCGTGATGTTCATCCCAAACCCATACGCCGAATATGTCGAGGTGCTTGACCGCTTCTATGTGGGGCAGGCCGCCGAGGACGCCCGCCGCGCCGCGTCACTCTCGAACTATCAGCCGCCGTTCGCCGTGGTCGGACTGGAGACGCACGTCACGCCGGAACTCTACTACTACGCCCAGCCCTTTGACCCGCGGCGGCGCGAACCCGAAAGTACCGCGACGTTCGTCCCACAGCCGAAGATCGTCGCCATCGCCTCGACGTTCGGCAAGAAGCTCGCGGCGGCACAAGCGCTCAAGACCATCAACCACTCGATGGCGATGCGCGTCAAAGACCGCCTGGAAACCACTGGCCGCCGCTTGCCGCTGCTTGATGAAGTGGACGAGGTCTCGGTCAGCAAACTCGTCGAGATCAACGTCCGCAAGTTAGCCGAGATCGCGGCCCAGGATACCGACCACGCACAGGCGGAAGAGCTCCACTACGCCGGCGTCGAGTATCAGATCCCGACGAAGTACTTGCAGTAAGGCGGGGCGCATCTCTTCGACGATGCGCCAACCTCAGGCTCGAATCGCGCTAGTTGAGCTTCCCTCGGTCCGCAGGGTGGTGTACGGCCGTCTGGACGGTGCTGGCCGGCTTCGCGGGTGCCGGTGGCGGCTTGTACAAAGTGACCATGCAACCGCCGATCGCGGCGCAGAGGATGCCCGCGACAAACTGCCACCGAATACTCGACATGCCGCCCGCCGGAGGGTGCACCATCATCGATACGATGGCGTTCACGATCGGCGCGCCGGCGAAGACGATCGACATGACGACGGCGGGGGTCCCCTTGGCTCCGAACGCCAGTAGAATGCCGAAAGCGCCGAGAGCACCGGCGCAACCGGCGACGAGTGACCAACCGGCGCCCTTCATCGGCAAGTTCCACGTCGCGCCGTTGGCAAGCAGGACCGCGATGGGAGCCAACACGGCAACTAGGAAATACGCAATTCCTACGAACAGGAAGGCCTTGTAGCGGCCGTTTACGGGGTCGCCCATACCGAGCTGTCCGGTATGTAGCAGATTGCCGTACGTACCCCAGGCGAAAACGGTGACCATGGCGTAGGCGAGCCAGGCGAGACCGGCTTGTTGCATGCTGGAAACCTCCAGAAGGACTTTGTGATCGAACGATTGAGAATCTCGAAGGATAGCAGGCTCGGTTTGGGCGGTGCAGTTGGTAATGGGTCTTGAGCCGTCCGTAGGCGGGACGTTCTGGCGGTCGTTTTGCCATCGCTGAAGCGATGGGCTATTGTTCTGTGGCCCCTTCCAGGGCCTTCCGCGGGCTGCGCCAGCGGGCGCGCAGGTTGACACCCGCGCCTCCTTTCCTTGGTGTCAATCGAAACGTGGAGGAGAACACCCGTCGGGACGGGCGTGGTAATCTCTCAGGTCACATCGAACGAGCATGCAAAACGTTTCGGAAATCTTTGAAGACATCAAGGCAAACGGCTACAGCATCGTCGAGAACGTGATCCCGGCGGATCGTGTCGACGAGATCCGGCGCGAGGTCGTGGAAGCGCAACGCGCTCACCATGCAGAGGCAGAGGCCGAGTTGGCGAAGATCCGGGCGCGTGGTCACCGCGTGGGCGTGGAAGGCGTCGCGTCGCTAAAACAGGCAATCAACGCAACGCAATGTTTCGCGGATCATCTCGCGGAAGACCGCATCCTCGGTACCGTGGAAGCCTTCTTCGGCCAGTTCGCGCGAATCTCCTGCACGGACTGTGTAATCAATCATCCCGGTAATGGCCGTGGTTACTGGCACGCCGACTGGCCCTACAACGCGACGAACTCGACGCACGTGAAAGCGCCCTACCCGGACGCAATGATGCACATTTCGTCGATCTGGATGCTGACCCGATTCGGCGACGACAACGGCGGCACCTTCGTCCTGCCAGGCAGCCACCGATTCGCTAACAACCCGGCGACCGGCGGTATGTCGGGCATCGACCAGGACGCACCGCACCCACAAGAGCGTCAGGCGATAGGCCCTGCGGGTAGCGTGTTGCTTTACGACAGCCGGCTTTGGCACTCGGTCGCTCCGAATCGCAGCGAGGAGTCACGCGTCGCGCTGATCGTGAGATACGCGCCGTGGTGGTTGAATCTGACTCCCACGATGCGGGGCACGCCCGATCACGAACGCATGGTGCTCGAAACCGGCGGCAAGAACTATGACGCGATTCCGATTCGCAGGGAGATCTTCGACCGCCTGCCGGAGCGCGTTAAGCCGCTCTACCGCCACTGGGTGACGGACTAACTTCTCATCGGCGATGTCGCCTCTCGATTACATCGTCATCGCGGTTTATGTAGCGGGGATCACGCTCGTCGGGCTCGCCGCGTCGCGCCGCAAGCAAACGTCCATCGCGGAATACTTTCTCGGGAATCGGAGCGTGCCGTGGCTGGCTGCCTCGGCCTCGATGGTCGCGACGGGGATCAGTGCGAAGAGCCTGATCGGCCTGCCGGGGCTTTCGTACACGAATGATCTGACCTATCTGCAGATGTATATCGTGTTGCCGCTGGCTGCACTGATCACGGCGACGCTGTTTCTTCCCTTCTACAGCCGCATCAAGATCACGTCCGCCTATGAATACCTTGGGCGGCGGTTCGGGCACGGCGTGCAGTCGTACGCGAGCTTGATCTTTCAGATTGAGACGGCACTTATCCTGGGAACCGTGATCGCGGCACCGGGTCTTGTGATGTCAGAGGCGACGGGCATGTCGTACAACGTGGCCGTGGCGATCCTGCTGGTGGCGACGTTGCTCTATACCTCGATCGGCGGGATGCGAGCGGTGATCTGGACTGACGTCGTGCAGTTCTTTGTTTTCGCGGCAGTACCGGTGGGGCTGCTGATCTATACCGTCTCGACGGCGGAAGGCGGGCTTTCAGCGCTGATCGCAACCGCCGCCGAACATGACAAGCTGCGGGTGTTCAATTTTTCGTTTGACTTCACCGAAGAGATCACTTTTTGGGCAGCACTGGTGAGCATGTTGTTCTGGCACACGGGCAACCAGAGTGTAAATCAGGTGCTCATCCAGCGCTACATGACGACGTCGTCACAGCGGGACAGTCGCCGGACGATCTTGCTGAGTAGCGTGGGAATTCTCGGGTTGTGGATTATCTTCCTTTGTGTAGGGATTCTGTTGTTTTCACACAACACGCTGTATCCGGGGAGCATCCCGGAAGGCACACAGCCGGACCGGGTGTTCACAGCATTTGTGATGGCGGTCATGCCGGCGGGGCTGAAGGGTGCCTTTATCGCCGCTGCGTTCGCGGCGGGGATGTCGACGTTGAGTTCGATGCTGAACTCGATGGGTACGGTCACGCTGGTCGATGTTTGGCAACTGCACTTCGACGATGGAGCGAACGAGCTGGCGTGGTTGCGGCGGGCACGCATCCTGACGTTGGTCTGGGGTGCGTTCAGTTTTGTGTCGGCTCTCTATGTATTGCAGTTCGGCACGGTCATCACGGCGGGCATTAAGCTGGGCAGTGTGATTACGGGCGCGTTGTTGGGGATGTTTCTGTTGGGCATCTTTGTGAAGCGCGCTGGGGCTGTGTCGGCGGTGACGGGTTCGGTGCTCGGCATGGGGAGCGTTGTCGCGGTGATGGCTGCGTCGGAGATTTCGTGGTCGTGGTATTGCGGGATCGGGACGGTGGTGACGTTTGCGTCGGGGTACGTAACGAGTTTGTTGTCAACGCCGGCAGTTTGCCCGGAGGGCCTTTCGTACGAGGTGCTGCGGGACGGTGGATTCGGGCGGCCCCATGATCGAGGTTGACCGTCGCTCGTTGCTGAAGCGCTTCGGGTTGGGAGCGCTGGCTCTCGCTGGCGCGCGTAGGGAAGGCGCAGGATCGAATCCCCCGAAACACGTCGTGTTTCTGCTTGCCGATCAACTACGCGCGGACTGTCTTGGCTGCTATGGCAACCCAATCGTCCAGAGCCCCCATATCGATGGTCTGGCGCGCAGAGGTACGCGGTTTACCTCGGCGTTTGCGCAACATCCGCAATGTGTGCCGAGCCGCTCCGCTATGCTCACCGGGCGTTATCCGCATGTGAATGGGGCGACGTCGAACTACACGGCCATGACGCCCAGCGAGCGGACGTTTCCCGAGGAGTTGCGTTCGGCCGGATACCGCAGCGTTGCGACGGGGAAGCTACATATCTTCGCTGACAAGGCTCGCGCTGCGTTTACGGAGACGATGCTGAGCGGCGGACAGCGGTCTGGAGCGATCTCGGCGGAAGTTCTCGGTGATGGCTATGTGAATTGGATGAAGGAGCACGGACACTGGCCGGCGCTCGAGAAAGCGTACCGGCAGCGCACAGACCCTGTGTACAAAGAAAACTTTCAGGCCCACGTTAGCCCGCTCGATCCGAAAGTTTACGTTGACGGTTGGGTCGGGAACCGAAGTGTTGAGTACATCCAACAACAGCCGGCGGATGAGCCACTGTTTCTGTTTGTCGGTTTCCCCAATCCGCACAACCCGTTCGAGCCGCCCGAACCGTATGCCTCGATGTACGACCCGGCCGAGATGCCGATACCGGCCAGCTTTCGCGAGGACTTAACGTCGAAGCCTCCGCGGCAGTTGGCCTACAAACGGCGCGGCAGGCGTGGGTATGACTATGAGCAACTCAGTGAGGCGCAGCTTCGGCGCGTGATCGCGTACTACTACGCGTCCATCACGTTGGTCGACGATCAGGTCGGCAAGATCGTGCAGGCGCTCGATGATCGAAGGATTCTGGACGATACGCTGATCGTGTTCTCATCGGACCATGGCGAGTTTCTCGGCCGGCATGGCCTGCTACAGAAGGGTATCGACGAATTCCCGATGCTCTACGACGATCTGATCCACGTGCCGCTGATCATCGACGCGCCGGGAGCTCCGGGCGGACGTGTTGTCGGTGCGTTGGTGGAGACGATGGACATCTGCCCGACGGTGCTTGACTGGGCCGGGCTAGAAGTTCGCGCTGATGTGCAGGGCCACAGCCTCCTTCCATCAGTCATGGGCGAAGCGGCGCCCAACCGGCGGTTCATTTTGTCTCAAAGTGGTACGGTCAAGGCGCTGCGAGGTCGGCGTTTCAAGCTTGTCCACTACCCCGGTCAGCCGTATGGAGAGCTCTACGATCTGGCCGACGATCCGGGTGAAGTGCGGAACCTGTATGACAGTCCGTCTCATCGGGGCAAACGGGATGAGATGACCAGGCTGCTTGTCGATCACTTGATTGCAAGCGAGAGTCCTCGCCAAGGGGAGTCATTGCGAGGGCCTGCTTATTGGCGTAGGCAGTACCGGATTCCGTTTGAGGATGACGCGAGAGAGAGCGAAGAAGGAGCCAATGAACCACAAGCGTATGAGCATTGATCGGCGAATGTTCTTGTCCACGTCAGCCGTTGCCGCTGCCGCGATGTCGAGCGGCGCGCAGGCAACAGCGGCGGGTGCAGTTGGCGAGAAGTATTCAATGACGGTGTGTCCGTGGACGGCTGAGAACCCGCGGCACGATCACCAGCAGATCTTTCCGTTGAGCAATGGTTGGCTGCTGTTGGTGTGGTGCGAATACTACGTGAAGAAGCCGTCACGGATACTGCGGTCGCCGTATTCCACCGACGGAAGTAGCGACGCCGCTCCGTGCCGCATTTGTGCGCGCGTTTCGACTGACCGGGGTCGGACATGGAGCGGCAAGATCACGATGCAGGACAACTTTGGGGCGAATAATGTGAAGCATCCGAACCTGCTGCGCCTGCCGTCAGGTGAGATCCTTTTCTCGTTTACCGTGCGCGACCTTGACAAGCAGACCTTAAAGGTTTACCTCAAGCGATCGAGCGATGAATGCGAGACCTGGACGGAGCCGGAACAGATCTCGCCGGAGGGTGGCGTCTACTTCACGAATGCCGACCACAATCTATTGCATAGCTCCGGGCGAATCATCCTGCCATGCCATTGGGGAAAGTTCTACGGGCGTGGCGATCACTACAACGCCTTCTGCCTGTATTCGGACGACGAGGGCCGGACGTGGCAGGCGAGCCGAAAGAAGGTCGATCTTCCGAAGCGTGGCGCCGAAGAGCCGGGGATCGTCGAGTTAAACAATGGCTCGCTGTTGTCGATGATGCGAACGACGCTTGGGAAGGTCTACCGTTCGGTGTCGACGGATCGCGGCGAAACGTGGTCCGACGCGGAGGCGACCGACTTGCCCTCGCCTTCGTCGGCGAACTGCATCAAGCGCATCCCGAAGACCGGCGATCTCGTATTTGTCTGGAACAAGGCCACGCCGGAGGCTTTGGCGATCCCGGGCGCTACGAGCTATCACCATCCTCGGAATCCGCTGACGGCGGCGATCTCTAAGGACGAGGGCCGAACCTGGCGGAACCTCAGAGACGTCGAGCGGCGCGAGGGCTATGTGAGTGGCTATCCGTCGATCTCATTCGTCGGCGACGAGGCGCTGGTGACGTACTATCACTCGTCGCGGTCGATGTCTCGCGATACGGAGCTGAAGTTGAAGATCTTCGACACAGAATGGTTCTACGGGTAAAGGAGAGCATTGCGGGAAACTCGCTTACGGGGGCTCGTGATGGGCGTCTGTAGGTACGGTAGGCATGACAGACACGAAGCGCTGACGATCGCTACAATAGCGTTAAGCGACGATATTTTTCACGAATCTGTGTCCCAAAACGGTCACGGCATACCCCGCCGGGGCCCTGCCAGTCAACGGGAATACTCGCAGGTTTCTTGAAGTCACGCAAGCGGAGGTGGCGGAACTGGCAGACGCGCTAGCTTGAGGTGCTAGTGGGAGAAATCTCTTGGGGGTTCGAGTCCCCCTCTCCGCACCAATTAATTCAATAACTTACGGACCTTTCTAGAAGTGCGCTTACTGCGCCGGTGTGCCTTTGGTGTGCCAATAGTGTGCCAACTCTGATCTTCCTGCACGGATTCATCCGCGTCCTTCCGGCGCATGTATTCAGCCAGTTTGCGTCCTGCGTCCCGGATGTCCCGCTCGTTCACGATGTTGTAGCGATCGAAAACGGAGCGGCTCTTGTGGCTCGAACAGGAGAGAAAGCGCGCAGGACGTGAGTAGCGTACGTTCGACCGGATAGCAGGGGTTGCCGGTGACGAACATCTCTTCCATGCAATGGACGAGGCCGTCGAAGTGGGCTAACGGGCGGGCTTACTCGCGGTTTGGAAATCCGAAGTGTGTGGAAACGGGCTCCGCTTGTCCTTTGAGCTTGCCGGCGAAAGTCCAGTCTCGGCTGTGGCCGTTTAGCATGTAGGCCACGGCTTAAAGGCCGTCCTTGTAGTTGAGCAGGAAGGCCACGGGTTCCTTGCGTTGTCCTCCGGCCGGCCTTCCTTCACGGACCGATTGCGGGCAAACGCAGCCCTGAGTAGGAGGATACTCCAGCGGTCTTTGTCCGAGTCACGCCAGCGCCAGACAGCGTCGCTCTCAAGCCACTCGACGGACTCGATACCGGTTTCACCACCGGCGCGGCGTTCGACCATGCATTGGAGGGACTCAAGCGTGTGGAAGCCGTAGGCGTCGAGGCCACCATAACCGAGCATGAGGGCGTTCTCCATCTCGGCGTTGCAGGGGATTTCCAGTTCCGGTGAGCGCACGGTCACAGGGATGGAAGAGCGCGCCATGAGCGGGAATCCGAGTTCCTTCGACAAGCGGTACATCTCTTTCGACTTGAGCCACGAGTACGAGAAGTGCTTGTCGCAGAAAACCGGCACGGTCTTGCCGGTACGGCGGAAAACTTCGACGATGCCTTCTAGTAGCTCGTACCGCGGATAGAGGTGCTGGCCGCGTTGGTTCCAAGGGTAGTCGCCATGCTCGTCGACGAAGCAGACGGCATCGACGGCGAGGTCGTCACCGCCGAGCGTCATGGCGTCTTTGATGGTCGGATAGATGGGGAAGCCGTGCCCTTTGGCAAGTCCGCGGCTGAGATCGTTCTCCGGGAACTGATCGGTGTACATGGAAACGACCTGGGTGCGCGGCGCAATCTTGACGCCGTTGGGAAAGTAGCCGTTGAGCAGACGGCCGATGATGACTGCCGCGTGGGATTTGAGACGCGGGCCGTCGGTGTACATCGTGAAGATGGCGGCTACTTTCTTCTTGGCGGGTTGAGCTTGGGCCATGGTGGCGGCGGCGCCTAGGGCGATGAATCCGCACCGGCTGATGGATGATTGTTCGTTGCTCATGGCTTGCTCCGGTCTCGGGGTATTGCAGTTAATCGTAGCGAGATTCGATAGATACAACGAACGACTCGGAACCCTAGCGTGGTTTGGTCATCGCGGGCGCACGCCCGCGGCTCGGAGCGCACGAGGACGAGAATCGTACGCTGAGACGAATTCGGTTGGCCAACGCTCGTCGGGATTACACTCAGAGGGTTTGCGAAACGTGCGACGACTCGGAAGACACTCGGGAACGCCAACAGACCGCTGGTTGCAAAGGGTTGTTCTATTGCTGCTGTTGTGTGCGGGATGGCCGGTGGGGGAGCCGTCAGCACAGTGGCAATCGCTTCCTGCCACAGAGCGAGCGGCGCTTGCTTATCTCGCTCGCGAGGTGCCGCTGTGGAAGATGGACAACGGCTGTTACTCGTGCCACAACAACGGGGACGGGGCGCGCGTGCTCTACACTGCTCAGCGTTTGGGTTGGGTGCAGTCAGAGACAACGCTGCGGGACACAACGGGTTAGTTGGCCGCTCCGAAAGACTGGGACAGCAACACCGGGGACCCGGAGTTCAGCGACAATAAGCTGGCGAGTATTCAGTTCGCGGCGGCGCTCGACGCGGCGGTTGCGGCGGGATTCGTATCACGGGAGGCACTCGTTGAGGCGGCGCGATTGCTCATGCCTCATCAGGAAGGCGACGGTTCCTGGCAGGTGGATGCGCGAGGGTCGATCGGTTCGCCCATCACGTACGGCGCGGCGCTTGCTACCTACACAGCCCGGCGGGTTCTCAAGCATGCGAGCGATCCTTCGTTCAGCGACGCTATTCGACGAGCCGACGGCTGGTTCGCGCGGGTTGAGCCTAGGAATGTGCTCGATGCGTCGGCGACGGTGTTGGCTCTCGCTGACGCGCCTTCCGGGGGCGAGACAAACGATGCGGCCGTGGCGCTCATCGTGGAGGCCCAGAACAGCGATGGGGGCTGGGGGCCTTATGCGAAGTCGCCGTCGGAACCGTTCGATACAGCGCTCGCACTTCTTGCGCTCGGCTCGCTGGGCGACTCACATCGAGAGCAGATAGAACGCGGACGAAACTACTTGCGGGAAACGCAACTGTCGGCCGGAGGCTGGCCGGAGACGACTCGTCCGCCGGCTTCGCAAAGCTACGCGCAGCACATTTCTACCAGCGCATGGGCGACGCTCGCTCTGCTGGAAACCGCTAAGTAGGCCTTACGGCGCAACCACGAACACCAGAGTTTCTGTCTCGCGGGCCACTCGCTCTTCGACGCGCTCGAACACGTCTACTTCGAAGGGACGTTCGAGAGTATTGCCCGCTAGATCTTCGAGGACGGTTCCTACTTCAACGACGTATCGTCCGGCATGCCAGGGGGCGTCGGGCGTAAAGCGCCAGCGCGTCTCATTTCGATCGATAAGGATGTCGCCCGCAATCTGCTCACGCGTGGCAGCCGTGACGATTCTGACAAGCCGCTGTAGCAGTGCCTCGTCGAGCGACTCGGGGAACTCCACGATGACGGGGTCGCGGCTGTCGGCCTTGGGTGCGGTGACAGTCCAGTCCTGCACGCTGGGTGGCTCGCGGTCCGCTGGACCTACGCGGAAGGTTTTTTTGAAACCCGCCTGGAGAGGTTTGCCCCGCGCGTCCGACCACTCTTTTTCGACGACGAGCGTGTATGACTTGCCATCCTCGATCGGCACGCCGGCTTCTTCGTGAGGTAACAGCCCGCGCTTGACGCGCGCGGGATCGAAGAAGATGGTGAGCCGCCGGCCCGAGGGGTCCCACAACTCTTGGTCGAGTTCCAGGAATGGGAGGGCTATGCGCTTACCGGATTCATCAACCAAGTGAACACGCATGTACGCCTCGCCCCGGCTCATCGGCGCGGAAAAGTGCAGATAGAACTTGAGCTGATTCTCCGGCAGTAGATCGGTCATGGGATAGATTTCCTTGACCACTGTCGGGGGCCTTACATCCGCTTCGGGCACTACGAACGTTCGCTCGTTGGGATCGGATGCCGTGCCGGCGCGGTAGGCGACGCGATAAGTCGTCCCCGGCCGTAGCGGGAAACGAGGTGTAAATGTCAGCACGTTCCCGTCTATGCCATAGGAACCAAGCAAGGGTGGCAGGTCAGCGGCCGTTGACGAGCCGGCGGCGACGTAGACCCGCATGGCTTCATCGGGCGGCAGCGGTTTCGTTGCGAAGGGAGCGAGCCGGAAGACATAGTGCTCCCCGGCCTTCTCCATGTCAACCGTGACGGAATCCGCCGAGGCAACACCGAGCGTAGAGAACAGCGTCAACAGAAACGGGATCCAGCGATAGGCGTCCGATCGCATAACGAGATGAGGGAGGCGGGGCAGCCGAATGACAGTCGGCTGCCCCGGATGTGTCATGACCCGAGCTTGCGGGGCAAGAAACGCCGCGAACCCGCCGGCTAGGGTAGCGCGATGGTCTTCAAGTCCATCGAACCGCTCTCGTCCTGCACCAGAATAGCGGCACTATTGTCGTCGAAACGATCGAGCTGCTGGACGCCCTTGAGGTCGGCAATGGTCTCATACGGCAGGCCCGCAACGTCGGTCTTTTCTTTAATACCGCCGTACTTGTGAATTTCCTCCGTCGACATTTTCATCACGCCGCGGCTGCTGTTGTTCATGAGGATGTAGTCAGTGCCACCCTTGCCGTAGACAATCATGTCGAGCGGGCGATTACGATTGCCGAGTTCGGCGATCGTGGTACCCATGACCTTCGTCCCCGGCTTCAGGTCTGACAGCGGGAACTTCACGAGCGGCGTGCAGGTGTAAGCGGCGAGCAGATGCGGCTCGGCCTGAATCTCATAGGGGACGAATGTCCGAACAGGTGCGTTGGTCTCGAACCGTCCGTGCGCGCCGTGGAAGATCTCGACGCCGGTGCCGGCGTCAATCGCGCCAAAGGGATAGGGAACCGAGCGCAGGGTCGAGGCGAATTCTTCGTTCGAAAGACCCGCGACGAGCACTTTGCCGTCAACGTAGGCGAGGTCGGTGATGGCCTGCACACGAAGACTCCGTCCGCGGCGGTCTTTCGCGTCGGCGGCCGGGGCGTTCGGCAGCGCTGCTTTGGCATGCTTCACATTCGCGAGCGACACCTCGGAGATCTTACCCGCGACATCAACTTTCAAAAGTACAGGCATGGCGTCGGGACCTTTGCCGCGCGAGACAGAAAGGTAAGCATTCTTCGAGATCGGATTGATGACCATGTCCTCGATGATGATCTGATCGGCGGACGTGCCCAGCATCGCGGCTACTTTCTCATTGATTCCCTTAACGGAAACGCTGCTCGCTGAACCCGCTTTGGTGTCACCTGTGTCAATTGCAAACAGGGCGGCGCCGGCCGAATCGCCGACGAAAAGGATTCCTTCGGGACCGAACGACAGCGGACCTGCTGATTGCAGATCGGCCTTGCCGGTCTTCATTGCTGACTTATGGTGGTCAGCGCTCGCGGGCGCTACCAACAACGCAAACGCCACAACGGCGATTGCGCCTAACCGAATCGCGGAAAAGGTCATGAATTTTCTCCTATGTCCGGAACCCAACCGTGGGTGCCATCGTCTAGAATCTCACTCGGCAAGCCGGCGGGTCAAGATGCGTGGTGCGGAAAGCCGCAAGCCGAAACTCGACCGAGTCACCGCCCCGGACGAGATGGGGGGAGATCAGCGACCGGTCCACGTATCAGGCGGTGAAACACCCGGCCTGGTTACAAACGGGTTCTATGTCGGGGGCGCCGATCGCAGATCCGATGGACTCCCAGCGGTCATTCGCGGCCCATGTGCCGGTTGATGAATATCATTGCCGCGTCGTAAGCAGCGGCAATTTCCTCTGGGTCACCACCGCCCAAGCCGTACTCGCCGCCGGGGATCGTGACGAGTTCGTGCTCGACGCCATGCGCCTTGAACTGCTCGGCCATCATCGCTGACTGCTCATAGGGGACGTCGGTATCCTCGGTTCCGTGAATCATCAAGGTGGGAGGATATCCTGAGGTGACATTCTTCACAGGCATGTAAGGACAGAATTTATCGGCCTCGCTGTGTGGATCCCAGCCCGATACGGCTCTTGGCCAGATCCCTTGCTGACGGCAGTGTTGGTAAAACGCCCCCGTCGCCCTGCCGATGCCGCGAGTCGGAAACGGGCGGGCCGCTGACCTGCTTGTAGGCTTCATCGGCGCTCATCGTGACGCGATGGTGCCGCTCATGAGGGCTGGGCGTGCTGTACCAGTCGCCGACCAGATCACCGTAGCCCCAGAAGGCTACGAGAACCGTGGGCGCCGGCTCGACGCGGAAGCCGGCGGTGAGGGTGAGGTAGCCTCCGGCCGAACCACCGGCGACGGCGATCTTGCTAACGTCGGCCTGGAACAATTCAGGGCCCTTTTTTCGCACCCAGGCAAAGGCGTCCTCAAGATCTTCAATGATGGCGGGAAGCTGCGTTTCGGGCGCTAGCCGGTAGTCGATCGAGACTACGACGTAGCCGGCGTCGAGCGCCATATCCTTGACGCGCTGACTGACACCCTCACGGTGGCCGTTGATGAGCGCGCCGCCATGGATCCAGACAAGCACGGGCCGCGTGACGCCGTCGGCAGCTCGATGGACGTCGGCCTTGATCTCCTGGGAGTCTACGGTCTTATAGACATGCGTAGTGACCGAGACCTCGGGGGGCTGCGGGCAGCTTGCTCGTCAGGAGCCGGCTCCGAGCAAGCGCCTAACAGCAGTAACGACATGGCGGCGGTGGCGAGCCATGGTTGAGGCCTGTTTGCCTGGAACCTGTTTGACATGATGCGCTCCTTGGGGTGTTCGTAGTGTGAGCAATTGTACCGCCTCGCCTAGCAGTCCGTGGTGAAAGTCACGTGGGTCGCGCGCCGGGCTCCTGCGGCCGTTCGGCGAGACGTGAGAAGGACGATGATACGGGATATCCTCTCCGACGATCCGACGAACAACAAAGCCGACGGCCGCAAATGTCCGACGCCCAACGGGTTACGCCTATCGTGTGTCGGTCGAATCGTCTTTTCATCGCCGAACTCCCCTTCTCCTCGCGATCATCTCTCCGCTCCACAATGGCGTAACGCGGCCCGTGTGACTTTCACCACGGGCTGCTAAGGGCCTGGATTGAGGCGGAGCCGATTGGACGACTCGACATAAGCGCCCCGGCAGACCTCAAGAGCGAGGACCGCGCTACGACGATTTCGGGAACAGGTGGGGTCCAAGGAGGCCCATAGCGCACACAGACGGGTAGAATGGCACGTAATGAGTCACCTTGCGGCGACGGACCCGAGTCAGACGATCCGCCACACACCGGAGCCGGCGCGAGTTGTCTATTCGACGGCTACGTTTCTGTTGCTGGGGTCGCTAACCGCCCTGCTGGGTGTGCTGCTTCCGCTGTGGTTTCTTAGTCTGTCGATCGATACTGTTGCGGCCGGCGAGTGCTTCCTGGCGTTTAACCTCGGCATTCTGGCGGGAACGATCGGGTGGGCACGCGGGCTCGTGAATCGGAAAGCTGGGGTGCGAAACTTTCTGGTCAGCTCAGCATTGCTGGCTGCGGCGGCACTCGTGGGGTTGGGCGCGGCGACGCATCCGATCTGGTTGTTGCCGCCGCTATTCGCCCTCGGGACGGCGGTCGGAGCGCTGGCGACTGGGGCATCCTGGCTGGTCTCCGGGGCGCTATTGCAAGGGCGAGCCCCGGAGGTACTGAACCTGGCGGGCGTAGCGTTTGGGGCAGGAACGATCGGAGTTTGCATTCTGGCGTGGGCCCTGAACGGGCGCTTCCATTGGTCGATGACAGTGCGCCTGCTGGCAATCGTGCCCTTTGTGTTGGCGTGGTCGGTGTACCGGGCGAAGGTGTTCCGCTATATGACGCTGTCGGCGCCGCCCGTTCGGTTGACTTGGCGGACGACAGCGAGCCCGATGGCGATCCTGCTCGCCCTGGCTCTGTTCTTGCAGTCGGCGAATCAATGGGCGATCGGCGGCTGGTTGGCTCTCTATCTACCCCGTAAATTCGGCATGACGGCCTCACTGTCTATCATGGTGCTGGCTGTGTTCTGGCTGGGGTTGACGTGCGGACGGCTTTGGGGGGCACGGCTGCCGCCCGCGGAGGAACGTATGAGAAACCTCTTTTGGGCAACGCTCGCCGCCGTCGTCGGTTGTCTGTTTCTACTGAAAACCGTGGAAGCGTCCGGCACGTTTGCCGGCGCGTTGCTGCTCGGCACGGCGATCGGGTTGGTTCATCCGCTGACTCTCGGCCTGGTTGGGAGCCGCTATCCTTATTACCACCCTGGACTCTTGAACGGCTTCTTCTCACTCTCGCTCATGGGCGGCCTGTTGGGGCCGTGGTTGATCGCGCAACTGGCCGAGCCCCTGGGGATCGAGATCATCATCTGGCTGACGCTGGGAAGCTCCGTTTTGGTGTACTTACTGCTAGCCGCCATTTTCGTGGAGTCCCGGCTGACGGTGCACTTACAACGACTGGCCTAACCAGCTCTCATGGAATCCCGTAGCCCCGCGTATATTGCTGTTCTGGCTGTGATCGCCGGCTCGATTCTTATGGTGGGCTCACTGATGAAGCCCGCCTCGATTGATGCCGACCCTGCCGTGCTTCCCACGCAGGCGGAAATCGCACGGCTGCAACGCATGGCGCAGCGGCAGTCGATCGAAAGCATGGCGCGGTATTTTGCGGAAACGGCCTCGATCGCCGCGACGCATCTCGTCTATTTGGAGGGGCTCGGGCAGACGGCGATTGTATGGGACGCCGAGGGCACATTGATTACGTCGAATACAAGTGCTCCCCTGCCTGTCGAGTTAGAAGTCCTCGGGGCTCAGGGAACGACCCATCGGCTGCGGGCGACTCCTACACCACCGGAATCGCCAGCCACGAACCTCCAAGCCCAAGAGACGCTCGATATGTCACCCGCGATGCACATGCCGGTGACCCGGCCGGAGTACGGCGAATGGCTTGTCCTGACGTGGCTCAGCGGTCCGGTGGAGAAGGCCTTCGCGCCCGGGCTTTATCTCGGTTTCCGGGCCATTACGTGCAGCGGACGTCCCGTGCAAGAGGTTTCATTGAGCATGACGCCGTCTGACGACATGGCCGGTGCCGGGCTATTCGATCTCGATGGACGCCTCATCGGTGTCGTCACACAATGTGACGGCAGGTACGCGGCTCTACTGCCCGAGTCGATCGATGAAACGATCGAGTGGAATAAGAGTTTCATGGGCCGCTTGCTTGGGCAATACGGCCTGTTTATCGCCAGCTTGACGGAAGATGAGCAGCAGTATTTCGATCACGGGGAAGCGGTGCTCATACGAGAGGTTTGGCGCGGATTGCCGGCGGCGACGGCGGGTTTGCGGCCGGGCGACCTGATCGTTTCGTTCGATGGCCTCCCAGTGACGAAACCGGCGGAACTGCAACCGCTTGTGCTGCCGGCGGGGAGACATCTGCTTGAGATCGTCGTGTGGCGGGGTGGCCGGAACGTTACGGTGGTGCTGCCGGCCCAAGTGCCCCCGGCGGGTTCGGCGGTCGAGGCTCAACAATCGGGGCTGATCGTCGCCGATGAGACGGGAGGCTATCCCGTTCAAGCGGTACTCGTCGGCAGCGCGGCGGCGCGACTGGGAATGCGCACCGGCGACCGACTGCTGGCGGTCGACGGGGCGCAGGTGAGTAGCGCGGCTCAGGCGCGGCGCATTCTATCATCGGAGAAGGCCGCAGGGCGCTTTGTCGTCGTACAGCGGGGCAGAAAGCAGTGGGGAGCTTTGCTCAACTAGATGAATGAGCTTTCCTCACTGGGACTCATCCTCCTGCTGGCTCTACTCGCGGGGCATCTCGTACAAGCTCTGCGGGTTCCCGAAGTCACTGGCTACCTGCTCGCCGGAATCGCGCTGGGGCCGTCGGTTCTCGGCTGGGTGAGCCATGAGAACCTCCAAGCCCTCAACATCCTCAGTGAGGTAGCCCTCGGGCTCATTCTGTTCTCTGTCGGATCGGTTTTCCACCAAGCCCGATTCGCCCGCTATGGCCGCCGTATCTTCTACTTGACGTTGATCGAGTCAGCGGCGGCGGCGCTTCTTGTCGGGGTGGGAACCCTTGTGACGGGACAGTCGTGGCAAGTGGCGGGCCTGCTTGGGGCGATCGCGATCGCCACGGCGCCGGCTTCGACGTTGATGGTACTGCGGGAGTGCAACAGCAAAGGCCCGTTGAGCGATACGTTGCTCGGCATCATTGCAGTCAACAACATTCTGTGTCTGGGCGCGTACAGCCTGGTGGCGGCCTGCATCGACCTGGGATCAGGCTGGGGGGCCTCGGGCGCCTTGATCGAGACCTTCTACGGATCGATCTACCCACTGATCTGGCAGTTGATCGGCTCGGTCGCACTCGGCTTTCTTGTCGGGCTGATGCTGGCGGGCTGGGCGACAAAGGTGAACGAGCAGGGCGAGATGCTGATGTTGCTGGCTGGGAGCGTGTTGCTGTGTGTCGGCATCGCTCGCATCCTGGAGCTTTCGGCGCTAATCGCCTCCCTCGGGGTGGGCGCGACGATGGTCAACCTGTCGGCGCGGAGTCGACGACTGTTTCATACCCTCTCCGGGATGGACCCACCCTTCTACGCCATCTTTTTCGTTATCGCCGGCGCGGACCTTGACGTCTCCCTGGTGCCTTCGATGGGGATTCTGGGCGCCTACTACGTTTTCGCGCGGGCGGCGGGCAAGTTCTGGGGAGCCCGCTACGCGGCTCGCTGGCTGGGCCTGGAGGACGCTGTACAGAGGCTGCTGGGATTCGGATTGATGGCTCAGGCCGGCTTGGCCGTGGGTTTGGTGCTGGTGATCAATCAGCGCTTTCCGGAGCACGCCGAAATCGTCTCGACGGTCGTACTCTCGTCGGTTGTGATTTATGAGATGTTCGGGCCCATCAGTACGCGCTACGCAGTGACACGGAGCGGCGAAGCGCGGCCGGATCAGCCTGAGCCGGCGAGCATCATCGACTAGTCCGATTAAAAGTTTTTATCCGTCCTATTTCCCGTCCAGGATCGCAGAATGCTGTGATAGCCTTTTTCTTGAGTTCGGCGGCCGACCGCGCTCCTTTCCGTTTGTTCTCATCGGATCATCCGCGGTGACATCTCCGCGGCTTCGGGGAAGTACGCCGGAGATCGCGGCGGCACTCTGAGAGAGCGGAAAGACCTTGGTACGAGGGCTTGCGATGAAGCGCATTGAGGCGATTATTCAGCCATACAAGTTGGAAGCAGTACGTCAGGCGCTGAGGGACATCGGCATCCACGGCACCACGATCCACGACGTACGCGGCCATGGCCGCCAGAAAGGCCACACAGAGATCTACCGTGGACGAGAGTACGAAGTGGATTTAGTCCCCAAAGTGAAGATCGAGACCATCGTGCCCGATGAACGGGTCGATGATGTCGTTGAGGCGATTGTCACCGCGGCGCGCAGCGGCAAGATCGGAGACGGGAAGGTGTTCATCCATCCGCTCGTGGACGCGGTTCGGATTCGCAATCAGGAAACGGGGGAAGACGCCCTGTAGACGATCCCTGCACATGCCGGATCTGATACCGCTCGAATTACGTGACTGGGAGTTAGCAAAAGAACAGTTTTTCTCCACTGGCGATGGACTCTCTTCGGTCGCGAGCCGCACCGGCGATGTCGACCAAATCGTCGACGAGGGCTTTGCCGAATGCTTCCCCGACGCTGAAAGAGACGGCGTAGCAGCTCTCGCGGTCGGAGGCTATGGCCGGTCACAGCTCTTCCCCCACTCCGACGTCGACCTACTGCTGCTATTCAACGACAATCGCCTCATCAAGGGGTCGGAAGAAGCTCTCGCCAGGCTGTTGGCGCAATTGTGGGATGCCAAGCTCCGGCTATCGCATTCGGTGCGAACACCGAAGGAGTGCACGACCATCGTGCCGGAGAACGCCGAACTCAATATCAGCCTGCTCGATAGCCGCTTTCTGTCCGGCGACCAAGCACTCTATCAACAGCTCCGCGAAGTGCAATTGCCACGATTCTATCTGCGTGAGCAGGGGGCGCTACTCCACAACCTCGTTGAATTGAGTCAGGCCCGCCATCAACGGCAGGGCAAGACAATCTACCACCTCGAGCCCGACATCAAGGAATGTCCCGGCGGCCTGCGTGATTTTCAGTTGGCCTGTTGGATCTCGCAGCTCGTTCACGTCAATCAGGAAGAGTTGTCCCTGAGCGAGCGGCACCTGCCGAATTGAGAGGACGCTGAGTGGCCCGAGGGGAAGCGTTTCTTGTTTGCAGTGCGGTGCTACCTGCACTACTTTGCCGTGCTCTTCCACGATGTCGGCAAGGGGATTCAAGGCCCGGATCATTCGCAGCGCAGCATCGAACTCACGGACCGCGCCATGGAGCGTCTCGGCATGGATGATCGGGGCCGCGAGACCGTGCGATTTCTGATCCGCCATCACCTGACAATGTCGGCGTTCATGCGGGGGCGCGACGTCAGCGATCCGGATACGATCCAGGAACTCGCCGACATCCTCGGCACCACGGATCGCCTAAGAGCTTTGACGCTGGTGACGTTCGCCGATATCCGCGGAATCCCACGGCCATGACGCCGTGGCGGCGTGAGTTACTCTGGCAGCTATTCGTAGCCACCTACAACCGGCTGACGGGTGATGTGGAAGACAGGCGCATCCATCCCGGGGCGTCGGAAACATATCTGGAGCCACCCGCATCTGCCGATGAGCGCAAGGACGTGGAAGCGTTTCTCGACCGGTTTCCGGAACGCTATGTGCGAACCCGCACGCCTGAGAAGCTTCGGTCGCATTTCGATCTCAGCCGCAAGCTCAAGGACCAGGATTCCGCCGTCAGTGTGACTGGCCAAGGATCGTTCTACGAGGTGGTCGTCATCACCAAGGATCGGCCTCATCTGCTCGCATCGCTGTGCGGAGGGTTGGCGGCGTTTGGAGTCAGTATCGAAAAGGCGGAGGCTTTCGCCAACGCGCAGGACCTCGTTCTCGACACGTTCGTTGTTGTCGACTCGAACCACCGTTTGGACTCGAGTCAGGACGAACCGCTGCAACTCTCCAGGATGCTACGGAAGGTCGCGGAGGAACGTCTCGACGTACGGGAGCTGCTACGGGCTCGTGAACCCGCGTTCCGCAGGCCGACGCCCACCTGGATCAAGCCGCGGATCAGCGTCGACAATCAGACATCTCAACTGGCTACCGTGATTCACGTCACGGCGCAGGATCGCGTCGGCCTGCTCTATGACCTTTCGCGAACGCTCTCGAAACGCCACTACGACATCGAGGTCGTGATCATAGAAACACACGGCCGCAAAGCGATGGACGTGTTTTACGTAACGGGCCCCGACGGGAAACTGGCACCGATGGAGGGTGAACGGCTGCGGGATGACATGTTGGCTGCGTGTGACCAGAATTTGCATGAAAAGGCCGGATAGTCACGCCGCTACTCCAGCAACCGGCGAAAATCCTCGAATTGGCGTTCCAGGTCCGCGAGGCGCTGCTTCACATCGTCGAGTTCGTGCTCCAACGTAGACACGCGGTCCGCGCGAGGCTCTTGGCTTGCTACGGGTTCAGCGATGGCCAGTTCACTGACATCAACCTCCCCACCGAGTTGATGGGCGTAGCGTGACTCTTTCGTGCCCGGCACACGAGGCAGTTTGACTACGAATGGCCGTGGCTCCTCCTGTGCAAGCAGCGCGATGGACTGCTCGACATCGGCCGACGACTCGAACTCGTAAAGGCGTGAGCTGCGCCCGCGGATTTCGCGAGTGGTTTGAGGACCGCGCAGCATCAGCACGCAAAGCATGGCCGCTTCACTACGATTGAGCTGAAACCGTTCGAGAAAGAGATGACGATAGCGCGAGACGCGTCCGCCGTCATTACTGCGAATCTCAGTAGCCAGGTCCTTTTCCCGAAGACGGTCCAGCGTGGCGCTCACTTCCTCGGAGGTATAGGAGACGACCGGGTCGCGGCTGGATTTCTGGTTACAGGCACTGACCAGGGCGTTGAGCGTGAGCGGATAGTAGTCCGGAGTCGTCGTCTCCTTCTCCACCAAGCTCCCCACGACACGAAGTTCGATGTCGTCGAGCAGCAACTCGCTCGCCGGGATCGCGGGCTCAGCCCCTGCGCCCTGATCAAACCTCGCGGGACGGATCGTTCGATAGTCCATGCAGCGTTGACTCCTTGCTATTCAAGATAGGTTGTTGGGGCGTGAGCCGCCCAGGACGTCTCCGGGGCCATTGCGATCTCCGCGCGGGCCCGCGCCTTCCGGCGTGAGATCGAAGAGAGCCGGGCGTCGACTATCGACGGTACTTTCTCAAGAAGCAGAGGCCGTATACTGGTAGCCAAGTGTAGGACCGTTCCGCGATGATGAATAACCTGCACGCCGTGCTACGCGCGGTGGCCGTGATCGTACTGTGTGCTCTGGCGGCTGGCCGGTGGGGCTTGCATTTGGGAAGTGCGGCGAGCGTTGTGGAGCGCGCAGCCGTACAGAACAACGTCGACTACCTAGTTCGCACTCTCGCGGTCATCAAGCAACAGCACGCCGAGCCGGTGGATGTCGAGAGCACCATCTACGAAGGCTCGATTCCCTCGATGTTGCAGCGGCTGGACCCACATTCGATGTTCTTCGGGCCGGAGGCCTACCGGCGTCTACGCGAGGAGCAGCGAGGCAGCTACGCCGGAGTAGGGATGACGATTCGGGCGTGGGGCGACGAGACGGTGATCGAATACCAGTTTCCGGGGACGCCCGCGTTCAAGGCCGGTATCCGCCCCGGCGACATCGTCGTCCGCATTGATGGCCAGCCGGCCGAAACGCTCACGGTGGACGAGGTCGCGCAACACGTTCGCGGGCCGGAAGGAACGACCGTCCAGCTAACCGTTCAGCGGCCTGTCGTGGATGAGTTCATCGAGGTGACGCTTGTGCTGGAGAGCATCCCCCGGCCGAGCGTTCCGCTGGCGTTTACCTTCAACGATCAGGTCGGCTATCTGCGGGTGGCGACCTTCAATGAGAACACGCCTGACGAGTTCGATGAACAACTGGAGAAGCTCGAAAGCGAGGGTATCACGGGTCTCATCTTGGATCTGCGTGACAACCAAGGCGGACTGCTTTCCGCGGGCATCCATGTCGCCGATCGGTTCCTCGACCGCGGCCAGACGATCGTTTCACACTGGGGCCGCGCCTCCGACAAGCGCGTCTATCCTTCTCGCTCGCGACGCCGAGAACACAACTATCCGATGACGGTACTGGTGAACTGCAATTCCGCTTCGGCTTCGGAAATCTTCGCCGGGGCTCTGCAGGATCACGACCGCGCCCTCATCGTCGGCTCGAATACGTTTGGGAAGGGCCTCATTCAGGCCGTCTAGAATCTATCGGACACGACCGGCCTGGTTCTAACGACGGCGCGCTATTACACGCCGAGCGGGCGGCTCATCCAGCGGACGTACGACTCGGTCTCGGCTCGGCAGTACTACACGGATCAGTGTGCGAACTCGTGCCGGCCGCCCAAACAAGATGCTCGCGTTACGGACCTTGGCCGGCGCGTCTTCGTAGGCGGCGGCATCGCTCCCGATATCCGCGTAGATGAGCTCAGCACGGGGGAATTCCAGCAGCGCATGGAGAATCGTCGCGTCTTCGAGAACTACGCGCAGAAGTACTGCCTCGATCGATCATCCCTACCGAACAACTGGACGCCGCGCCGCGCGGATGTACGGGCCTTCCGTGACTACCTGGAAGAGCGGCTCATTCCCTACGACGACGCTCAGTTTGAAGAGGAAGGGGATTACATCACCCGGCAGATCAAGAGGCATACCTACACGGCCTGCGTCGACTACGTAGAAGGTTTGCGGGTTGACGCGGAGCTCGATCCGGCCGTCCATGAAGCCGCCGCACTGTTGCCTGAAGCGCGCAAGCTACTCGATCGGGTTACCGAAGCCCTCGCCCAGCGAGACTAGCCGCGGGCCTTTCGCTTGTCGCGCTGTACCCGTGTGGCATCCGGGCGCGTCCACAGGACAATAGCTCGTGGGAAAATACGGTGCCGGTTGATATAATGTGGTGGTTTGATGACCCTCCACTCGTCTAGGAGATATGAATGAAAACTGAGAAGCGCAGGCTGCTGTTGGCGCTCCCGGCTACGATCGTGCTCTGTTCCGTTCTGGGCGGTGTGTTCGGCTCACGGGTCGTAGTGGCCTCGGCGGCGTCGGAGAGTGATGTAGCCGCTTCGATTAAGAGCTTCACGGATGTCCTCGCAGTGGTCGAGGCGAACTACGCCAACGAAGTGGACTCGGAGAAAGCGATCTTCAGCGGGGCGATCCCCAATCTACTCCACAAGCTTGACCCCCACTCGCAGTTCTTCGACCCGGAGTCGTTTAGCCGGATGCGCGAGGAGCAAAAGGGACAGTACGCGGGCGTCGGAATGCAAATCGCCCCCCGCAACAACGCTACGGTCGTCGTTGCACCGTTCCCGAAAACGCCGGCGTACAAGGCAGGGCTGAGGCCCGGCGACGTCATCGCCCAGGTCGACGGCAAAGAGATGGAGGGCAAGACCGTCGGAGAGGTAGCGAACCAGTTACGCGGCCCGGCTGGAACGCAAGTGAAGATTAGCGTGATGCGGCGCGGCGTCGATGACATGTTGCACTTCGAAGTGACGCGCGCGGCGATTCCCTACCCCAGCATTACCTCATCGTTTTTCATCAAACCGCGCGTCGGTTTCATCCGGCTTGACCGGTTCAACGAAACAACCGGCAAGGAGCTCGACGAAGCCCTTGCGAAGTTCGGAGAAGCAAGTTTGGAGGGACTCATTCTCGACCTGCGAAAGAATCGTGGTGGCCTGTTGAGCGAGGGAGTCTACGTTTCTGACAAGTTCCTCGAAAAGGGCAAAACGATCGTATCCCACTACGGACGGTCGTCTCCAGAGCGGAAGTATGAAGCGAAACAGGGGAACGAGGGGCAGTCGTATCCGATGGTAGTCATGGTGGACTGCGACTCCGCGTCGGCATCGGAGATTGTGGCCGGCGCTTTGCAAGATCACGATCGCGCCCTGATCGTCGGCACTCCAACGTTCGGGAAGGGACTCGTCCAAACCGTCTACCCGATGGGGCGTACGGCGGGCCTTGCGCTCACGACAGCACGCTACTACACACCAACCGGACGGCTCATTCAGCGCGACTACGATGACGTCTCACTCTGGAAGTATTACTCCGACCCCTGTAGCGACGAGTACCAACCGAAGACCGACGACGTGAAGCTCACCGACCAGGGTCGACGCGTCTATGGCGGCGGCGGCATCACCCCCGACGTGCGCATTGCCCAAACCAAGTTGAACGAGTTTCAGATCATGCTTTGGCGGACGTACTCTCTGCAAATGTTCGCACAGGAATACACACTCGCCCACACCGATTTGGCACCCGGCTGGGAAGCCACGGACGAGATCGTCGAAGAGCTTCGCCAGTTCCTTTACCGGGAGAAGACGGAGTTTGCCGAGGCGGATTTCTCCGAGAACACCGACTACATCAAGCGCATGCTGAAGCGCGAAGTGTACGTCTCGGCCTATGATCTCGATGAGGGCCTCCGGATCAAGCACACACTCGATCCGGACGTACAACAAGCTGTCGAACTCTTACCTAAAGCCGCCGAGATGCTGAAATCGAAGGGGCGGGTCATCGCTCAGCGGTAAGTAGGTCGTAAGCCCAGAACCCCCAACTTAGGACACATACGGGCCTGTGGGGGCGTAATCGGCACGACCGAAGATCATGTCGGAGTAGTTACCTGCGGGAACTGGCTCGCCCGCGGGTACCGTGTAACGTTCGACAACATCTTCGTCGAGTTCGATGCCCAGTCCGGGGCCTTGCGGAAGGGCAATCGCGCCGTCCGTTACGACGAGCTTTTCTCTTAACAAGTCGTCGATGAACGGATTCCCTGTTTGGTCGACTTCGACGCAGATGGCGTTCCACAACGACGCAACGACGTGTATGTTTCCCGCGAGCGTGACCGCGTCGCTCCAGGTATGCGGTGCCACGCGCAGGCCGGCTTGCGCCGCCATTTCGCCCACGCGCCGCGACTCGCTGATACCTCCGAGGCGGCAGCAGTCCGGTTGAACGATATCGACCATGCCGCGGTCGATCAGTTCACGAAAACCCTGGAGGCCGAACTCATTCTCACCGGCCGCCATCGGGATTGCGCCTAACTCGGGCTTCAGTGCGAGGTAGTTGTCGACGTCCTCCGGCATGAACGGCTCTTCGAGCCAGAAGATGTCGGTCTGTCGAAACTCGGGGAGCATACGCCGGGCCTGTTCGAGCGAGTACCGCCCATTGCCGTCTACGTGCAGTCGGGCCTTCCCGGTGAGCACCTCGCGGAAGACGCGCAAGGCTTCGGAGTCGTATTCATAGTTACGGCCGAGCCGGGTCTTCATCGCGCGAAATCCTTTGGCGAGATGGCGTTCGGCCTCCTCTCCCAATTCCTTGGGGTCGTCCTTCCAAAGCAGGCCGGAAGCGTAGGCCGGAACCACGTCCCGCTGCGCGCCGAGCAGTTGGTAGACAGGCTTCCCTTCCCTCTTACCCCGCAGATCCCATAGAGCCATATCGACTCCGCCCAAGGCGGACATCGCCGCCCCTTTGCGGCCGTACCAGCGCGTCACACCGTACATGCGTTGCCAGAGGGTCTCAACTTCACACGGGTCTTCGCCGACGAGGAAGTCACGGAGCTGGCCTTCGATAACGGTTCGCACCAGATCGGGGTGGGAGTACACTGAACCGAGGCCGACTTCACCCGTGTCGCAATACACACGAACGAGGCACGTTAAGCGGCCGGTGCAGCGCCCGCCGCCAAAGTCGAACGCGTGATCTTCGGGATAGACGAACCGCAATGCGGTCACTCGAACGTCACGAATCTTCATGGGGAGACAGGAGTGTAGCAAACTCCTGTCATGTTACTTTCGTATTGACAGAACTACACTCCGACGAACAAAATCCAATGTGCCGGAAAAGCGCCCCCCATCTTGAAAGTCCCTTCTGGCTCCCCGAACTCCGAACGGAAACTTGAGAAATGCGGGCGGCCTCTTGTCTTGCCCTACGAAACAGATTGTAACTGCACTGTAGAACTCGAACTGTCCACACCGCGTGCAGACCATAGCCACTAGAACCCGCTGCGAAGCTTGCATCAATCTACGGCGCTTCCCCGCCGTCACTCTAAGGTCAAAGATAAATAGGCCGCACGGTTCGGCTGCCCGGAAAATGAAAACCGGGAGAGAGCATGCCGTCCATTGTTTGGTGGGGAACCGTAGTAGGAATCTTCGTAGTGGTGTTGGGGGCGCTGAGATGGCTGGACCACAAAGACCCCGAAGCCTTGCGGGTAAAGCGACTATCGGGCTTTGACGCCATCATTCTGGCGGCGCTCATGCTGTTCGTGGGAGTCGCCCCGACCCTGATCTATCATTTCGACGAAGGCGTCGTGACGGCGAACTTTCATCGCCTCTACCATGACGTCTGGCTCGCCAAGTGGGGCTACGGCGCAACCTGGATGGGTCAACCGATGGTGAAGAATCCCCTGGATATGTTCGTCTTCCAGGAGGTCGTCACCGAAACCGTGCCCGACGTGATTATCGAAACCGGTACATGGAAAGGCGGAGCTACTCTCTACTTCGCAAACCTATTTGATCTACTCGGCACCGATGGCCGCGTCATCACCGTCGATATCACGAGACAGGAAATCCCCGAGCACCCGAGAATCGAATACATTGTCGGATCAAGCACCGACCCGGAAATCGTGCGCCATATTAGGAAGTCGATCGCACCCTCTGAAAAGGTGATGATCACGCTCGATTCATCGCACGCCACCGACCATGTTCTCGACGAGTTGGCAGCCTACGCCGACTTGGTGACGCCCGGCAACTACCTCGTCGTCGAGGATACGCACCTGTCCGGCCACCCGGTCGAGTTCGACGAGGGAGACCCTTGGTCGGCGGTCGAGGAATTCCTCAGCCGCGACAAACGATTCGAACGCGACCGCAGCCGCGAACGACACGGCATGACCTTCAACCCCGGCGGATGGCTGCGACGCAAGGTAGGGCCGTAGCGGGTAGCACGGTTAGGCCATGAAAACCAAGACCTCAACCAGCTTGTTCAGCGCCTCAGTCGTTTGACGAAGTAAGAGCCCACGAGCCGACACACACTGAAAAACGAATCTCGCGACCCCGGCCATCCTCGGATCTGCAGGAAATGCTCAGCAACCTGCCAACTGGTCGGAATCTGGCATGTCTCGCAACGCGGCCCACCCCTATCCTTGACCCAAACCTCGACGAGCCTGATCTCCGACGCAGATAGCTTGCCTGAAGAAGCTGGCATCAGGCCCTCTTGGACAGGCGAGTAGGAGCTTCGATCTCGACGAAGCGCTTCATCATATTCTCGACCGGTCGCTTGATTGTCTGGTCGGTATTCGACTCGTAGAAGGAAATTGCCAGGACGACGAAGGTCTGCGTCTTTGGTCGGAGGTTTGGAGTACATCGAACCGGAGACCGATATCTTGCGCAGGCTGTCGGCGACAGCGATGACACGCCCGATCGTGACTCCGCTGATCCGGGCTTGGTAGGCGGCTCGGTAACCCGGGGAAGCCAACTTCCCGAAAAATCGCTTGGAATCGCCGACCCAGCAGCCGCCATGTGGTTGGCCGTGCGCCGCCGCACCGATAAACCGTGGCGTCTCGGTGCTATGCGATGATGCCCTGGATTGGCTTGCCGTAGTCAATCTGTAGACGCTTCTGGCCGGGGACGTCCAGTTTCTTCGGGTCGAGACCGAGTTGGTGGAGCACTGTGGCGTGGATATCGGTGACGTAGTGGCGGTCTTCCACGGCATGGAAGCCGAGTTCGTCGGTCGCACCGTTGACGACACCTCCCTTGATGCCACCACCGGCCATCCAGCAGGAGAAGCCAAAGGGGTGATGATCGCGTCCACCGCGTTCACCCTCGACGCCGGGAGTGCGGCCGAACTCGGTGCCCCAGACGACCAGAGTTTCATCGAGCAGGCCGCGCGACTTGAGATCTTTCAAGAGACCGGCGATGGGCTTGTCCGCTTGAAGCGAGTTCCTGGAGTGGTTCTTCTTCAGATCGGCGTGAGCGTCCCATCCTCCACCGCCGGCGGCATGGTAGCCGTGGAAACACTGCACAAAGCGGCAGCCCCGCTCGACGAGCCGCCGAGACGTGAGCAGGATCTGCCCCCAGTAGTCCGTCGGCTTCTCGCCGATGCCGTAGAGCTTGCGCGTGGCCTCTGACTCGTCGGAGAACTGGAAAAGCTCCGGAACGGAGGCCTGCATCCGGAAGGCCATCTCATACGACTTGATGCGGGCCTTGAGTGCCGGATCATCGGGGTACTGGACGCCCTCCATGTGATTGAGCTTGCTGAGAAACTCAAACTCAGCCGCCTGCTCTTCGCGATAAACATCGCCGGGCCGTGCGAACGGTAGTGGGTCATCGGGGTCGACGTTCAGCGTGACGCCATTGTGCTCGGGGCCAAGATAGTCGCCGCCGACGGCCGCCGGGCCACCGAGTTGTGGCGGAACGCCGCCGCCGAGGACAACGAATTGCGGCATGTTGTCGTTCAGCGATCCCAGTCCGTAATGCACCCACGAACCGATCGACGGGAAGTAGCCCTGAAAGATATGGCGGCCGGTATGGAACTGAAGCTGCGCGGCGTGGTCGTTGTCCGTCGTCCACATTGAGCGAATGACGGCAACATCATCAATCACATCGCCCAGGTGCGGCCACCAGTCGCTCACTTCGATACCGCTCTGCCCGCGCTTCTTGAAACCCACCTGCAAGGGATAGATGGTCTTCATCATCTTGCGGGTGGCGGCGGTGAACTCGACAACGTTGTCTTTGAGGTTCTGCGAGTCGAGGACTCCCGCGTGCGGCGTGTCGGAGATGGTCTTCCCGGCATATTTGTTTAGCTCCGGCTTGGGGTCGAAGCTTTCGAGATGGCTGGTACCACCCTGCATGAAGAGCCAGATGACGCTCTTGGCTTTCGGGGCAAAGTGGGGTATTCCGTCGGGCGGACGCCACGGAGCGGTTTCATGGGCGGTCGCCGCGCGACCGATGCCGTCGCGCTGAAGCATTGCGCCGAGGGCAAGACCGGTGAATCCCATGCCGAGATCGGAGAGGAAGGCACGCCGCGGTGCGTGATGGCAGTTGCATGCCGGCTGTGCGAGCGGATGTTTCATATTGAGTCGTCCTGCGGGTCGGATACCCACCCTGTGCGCGATTGCAGTGTCATCGTATCACCACGAATTCGTTCTTATTGAGCAAAACATGAACCAGGTTTTCTTTGGCGCGGGTCGCCGGGTCGGATGACGGAGGGACATCAGCTTTCTCGGCGGCTTTAAACGTCGTGAGTTGCTGCGGGTCTTTAAATAGATCTCGTTGGCGGGATAGAAAGTCGGCGCTCATCGCCTGTTCGGCCCTGGTCGGCGGACGGGCGAGGATGCGCTCGAAAGCGGTGTCGATAAACGCCGCCGCGTCGCGGCCCTCTAACTGCTTGTCAAGTCTCGCTGTCAACAGCCGCGCCATCGAGAGGCTGAGATTGCTGTTCGAAAGCGCCAACGCCTGTTGGGGGACGATGCTTTCGTAACGCTCGTAGCACTCGGCGGCGTTCCCGCCGTCGAACAGCATCAGGAAGAGCATCTGCGAATTCGGCGTATGAGTGAAGTAGAGGCTACGGCGGCGCGACGTTTCACCCATGGCTTCGTCGAGTTCAGGTCCGCCCATCGTTGTGTCGAGTTCGCCGGCGACATGGAGCAGGCTGTCGCGCACAGTCTCCGCTTCCATGCGGCGCGAGTTCGTACGCCAATACCACTGGTTCGAAGGGTCGGCAGCCAAGCTGGGGTGACCGGAATCGCCGGCTGACGATTGCATGCGGTACGTGTTGCTGGTGAGCATCAGCCGATGCAGATGCTTCATGCTCCAGCCGCTATCTTGGAACTCGACGGCGAGCCAGTCGAGCAGTTCCGGGTGGGTGGGTGACTTGCCGTTTAGCCCGAAGTTGGCAACAGTCGGGACGAGAGGCTCACCGAAGTGGCGCATCCAAATGTGGTTCACGGCGACGCGAGCGGTGAGCGGATTGTCGCGTCCAGTGATCCAGCGGGCCAGCGCGGTGCGGCGGCCCGTGCTCTGCTTCGGGTAGAGCTTCCCGAGGGGAGTGTATTCGTTCGCTGCCTTGCCGAGAGCTTCTTGCGCCTGTGTCAGGCGCTTGGTGGCCGCCGCGACTTGCTTTTCACGAGCCTTGCGGGCATCATCGTCGGCGGGTTGCGGGGCGCGCAAGGCTTCGTCGAGGCGCTGCTGCGCGTCGAGCAGTTTCATCCGGCCCACTAGCAGGTGGGCTTGGCGCTCGGCGTTGAGAGCTTTGGTTGCCAACTCCTCGGCTTCGGGGTCGGGAGGCTCGGCATACTGCGCTTTCTCAGCGGCGATGCGCGCTTTGACGGCAGGCAGGTTTGCCTTGGTCCACTCAAGCTTGCGCTCGGCAACGGCAACGGCATCGTTACCCCGCCGCAAGCTGACCGCGGGATCTTCGGAAGGCAACTGGTCGATCCACTTCGCAATGATCAGAATTTTCTCATCGGCCAAGCGGGCCTGGCGGTAGGGCATGCGGGGCGCCAATTCGCCGCTAAGAAACTTGACCAGCGGGCTATCCGCACTCCTGCCCGGGACTACAGTCGAACCACTGAGGTTCCCGCCGGCGAAGATCGCATCCGGCGAAGTGAGGCTGAGACCGCTCTTGGGGCTGCGGCGGCTATGGCAAGAGGTGCAATGGGTTTCGAGGATAGGCTTGATGTGTTGCTTGAAGTCGATTCGATCCGCGCCCGTCATCGGATGGCGGGGCGTCTGTCCGGATGGGACTTCGCTTTGGGCGAGTGCCACGTCCTGTCGGGCCTTCTCGAGGCCAGCCTCGGCGCGGTCGATTTCCGACCGGGCTTCCGAGATCAGGTCATCGTGAATCGCGGGACGCAGACCTGGATAATACGACTCAATCGGCAAGGAGACCGGAGCGATCTCAATCGGGTTCGATGCGCTGGCGAGGATCTCGGGGACACCTGGGTCGAGGGGTTCCGTATCGGCGTTGTTCTCGTTGCCGCCGATGAAGCGATACGTTTTTTCGAAGATAGCGGGGTAGAACGGCGCCTCGCTGGGTGCTTCGCGAGGTTCAGCGTCGTAAGCGCGGGCGAGGCCATCCTTCTCCAGGTTTGGTTCGCCGGGTATGCGGTCGGTTCGGATATCGTGCGGTTCGAAGAAGGCTCGGAGCTTGTAGTATTCCTCCTGCGCGATCGGGTCAAACTTGTGATCGTGGCAGCGGGCGCATTTCATCGTGACGCCCAGAAATCCAGCGGCTGTGTACTCGACTGTATCGCGCACCCAAACATTGCGGTTAAAGCGGAACCAGTTGCGCGCGAGGTATCCGGTCGCGCGCAAGGCGTCGGTGTCGGTGGGCGCGATCTCATCGGCCGCAAGCATCTCGTGGATCATGCGGTCGTAGGGTTTGTCGGCGATCAATGAGTCGATGATCCAGTCGCGCCAATGCCAAACGAAGGGCTGGCTGTTGCGGACATCGCCGGCCGAGCGGCGTCCATACCAGTCGCTGTAGCGCCAAATATCCATCCAATGACGGCCCCAGCGCTCGCCGTATTGCGGACTGTCAAGCAGCCGATCTATGAGGTGCTCGTAGGCCTGAGCGTCGCGGTCGTCTAGAAACTCGCTTACCTGACGGGGCGTGGGAGGCAGACCCAGTAGGTCGAGATAGACGCGCCGTACCAGAGTCCGCTTGCTCGTGGGCGGCAGTGGCTTGAGGCCGTTATTGTCGTGCTCGGCGGCGATGAATGCGTCGATGGGATGGCGGCCCCACGCTTGATTCCGAACGGTGGGGGGCGTCCGCTTGATGGGTTTCTGATAGGCCCAATGGTCTTGGCCGTGCGAGAATGCCCTTTCGCTCAACTCGGCGGGCAATGCAAGAGTAGTGGTGTAGGGGGCCTTAGCGCTGATCCAGGATTCGATCTTCTCGATATCACCGTCGGGTAGCTTGTCCGACTGGTAGGGCATGCCCGGATCGTGTTCATGCCGGATTTTCTTGACCAGCAGGCTGGCATCCGCATTGCCCGGTACAACGACGTCTTTGTGGTCGTCGCTGCCCTTGAGTAGTTTCTCGCGGGTTGAGATGTCGAGCCCGGCCTGCTTGAACTTCCCGCCGTGGCAGACAAGACACTTCGTTTCCAAGATCGGCTGGATGTCTTCGAAGAGAGTGGCTTCCGCCACGGTCGTCGCAGGGGTGGCGCTCAAGTAAGGTGCACCGAGGTCGATCCAGGTTGCGATCAGCCCGAGTTCTTCGGGCGAGAGCTTTTCGGCCTGCAAGGGCATTTTGGGGTCAGCTTCGTGCGCGACGACCTTGTAGAGTAGGCTGGCCGCCGCGTCGCCAGGCACGATCGCCGAACCACGTCCACCGCCCTTGACGAGAGCCTCTCTCGATGTGAGGTCGAGTCCACCCTGTGAGGAGCCAGCGCTGTGGCATGTCCGGCACCTCGTGGCGAACAGTGGTTCGATGTGGTTGGTGAAAAGCTTCTGGCCCACCGCTTCCGGGGATTGGGCCCGCACAGGGAGAGATCCAGCCCCCAGCAGGGCAGTCGTCAGGAGCAGTAACGTGCGCTGGAAAAGTCGCGGCCTCATCGCGGCATCAAAGAATCGAAGGTGCACAGGGAGCGGAAGGAGCTTTATCCCAAAGATAGTCCGGTGGTGGACTCAAGTCAACTAATTTCCGTGTAATGGGACAAATCGCCACGCTTCGACAGCCGTGGAAACGGGGACTGCTCGGGCTAGCAGTCCGTGTCTAAAAACCATTTGGGGGCAGGGATGTTTTAGCGTAGCCTGGTGCCACGGCAATGGGGACACGGGTGAAGCGGTGGCGGTAGCAGGGGCTGTTCTGCGCCGCTGATTTAGCCGAAGCACCGGGACATCCGTTCTACAAACGACTCAACGAAGCGCTGGATACAGCCGACTTCGACGGCTTCTGCGAAGAGCGCTGTTGGACGTTCTACCACGACCGGCTGGGA
>Ga0315339_1000408_pt1 | contig 56164 bp, 44 predicted proteins | sample ASW17metaG_FD_204514 | JGI IMG/M metagenome (GOLD analysis project Ga0315339, IMG submission 204514) | Ammonia-oxidizing marine archaeal communities from Pacific Ocean, United States - ASW #17 | ecosystem: Environmental > Aquatic > Marine > Oceanic | place: USA: California | collected 2016-12-05 | reverse complement strand
TGCAGTCGAGTCACTTTCATCGCGGCAACCCGAGCGTCTACACGGGAGAGGCCATCTTCGGGGTCGTTTCGCTATTCCTCACCGACTTCGCGCCGGTTGCCGAGCGCGCCACGGCGGCGATCGAACGGATGCAGCGAATCCCGGAGCTCCTAGCTCAGGGCCGGACCAACGTGCGCCGCGCGCCTCGGGGCTGGACCGAGCGTGCCATCCGCGAATGCGACGGCGCCAAGGCCTTTCTCACTACAGGCGTGCAGTGCCTGGTTGCCAACGAGCCCGTCGACGCGGCGCGGCTTACGACCTCGGCAGCGGCAGCAACCTCGGCGTTCGCCGAGTTCCGCTCCTACCTGGAGACCGAGCTCCTCGCAACGGCGACAAACACCTGTGCCTGCGGCGAAGAAGCGCTAGATATGTACCTGCGCGAGGGGCACTGCGTCGACCACAGCGCCGCCCTGATCGTCGCTCAGGCGGAGCATGAGCTCGCCGAAGCCGCGGCGCGGCTGGCTGAGCAGGCAGGGAGCTTCGACACCGACAGCAGCGCCGGAGCGCTCGCGGAGCTGCGCGCCGTGCATCCAGAAGCGGACCGTTACTACGTGCGCCATCAGGAGCTCTGGGACGAGACGCACGAGATCGTCCGCGACCAGGCACTGCTGACCTGGCCAGAGTTCCCGATCCGTTTCGTCGCTCGACCGCGATGGGCGCGCGCCGCCGCACCCTATCTGTACTTCCTCGTCTATCGGTCGCCGGCGGCGGTCAACCGACCGCCGGTGCACGAGGTGCTGCTTCCACCGCTGGAGGCCGACGCCTCAGCCGAGGCGCAGGGTGCGTTCCTCGAGGCGACCAACGACAGCGTCATCAAGCTCAATCACGTGATCCACCACGGCGGCGTTGGTCATCACGTGCAGAACTGGCACGCTTTCAGAGCTCAGTCGCGCATCGGTCGTATCGCCGCGGTCGACTGTGCATCGCGTATCGCGATGTTCTGCGGCGGCACCATGGCCGAGGGATGGGCCTGCTACGCCACCGACCTGATGAGCGAATCGGGAGCCTTGACGCCGCTGGAACGGTACTCGGAGCACCAGTCACGATTGCGCATGTGCGCGCGGGCGGTCGTCGACGTACGGCTGCACTCCGGCCAGTTCTCTGTTCAACAGGCCGCCGACTACTATGAGCAAGAGGCTTCGATGCCGCCCGCGGCGGCGCAGGCCGAAGCGGTGAAGAACAGCATGTTCCCCGGGGCGGCAATGATGTACATGCTGGGAACCGATGCGATCCACGCGCTGCGAAAGGAGATGTCGGGCCGCCAGGGACCCGACTTCGACCTCTGCGGGTTCCACGACGAGCTGCTCTCGTACGGGTCGATTCCGGTCTCCTTGATCGCCAAGGAGATGAAGGCGAGGCGCGGCGATGGCCCGTAACGACATGCGTCGCAGCCCTGCGGCCGAGCCGCCGGCTCCTGGGCGCCCGTGAGCGCTTACATCGGCCGGCGGCTGTTACTGATGGTGCCGCTGTTGCTCGGCATCTCGGTGGTAATCTTCGCGACCATCCAGGCAGCTCCGGGCGGGCCCGAAGGCGCCTTGCTGGAGACCGGGCGCTTCATCGATCCGCAGGTCATCGAGAGCTACCGGCAACGGCTGGGAGTCGATCAGCCCCTTCATGTGCAGTACCTCAGGTGGCTCTCGGCGGCGCTCACCGGCGATCTCGGCGTGAGCTTCTCCACCACCCGACCGGTTGCCGAGATGATCGCCGAACGTCTGCCCGCCACCCTCGAGCTGATGGCCACCTCGTTCGTGCTGGCCGCCATCCTCGCCGTGGGCATCGGCATCCTCAGCGCCGTCAAGCAACACACCCCGATCGATTACCTGATCACCGGCGCGTCGTTCGTCGGCATTGCCATGCCGGTGTTCTGGTTCGCGCTCATCCTGCAGCTGCTCTTCTCGGTAAGGCTCGGCTGGCTCCCGGTTGCCGGTACCGAGACGGTTGGCGCGACGTCGCTGTGGGATCACCTGCAGCACCTGATCCTTCCCGCCGCCGTGCTGTCGTTCAGGAACATCGCCGGTTGGTCGCGCTATCTGCGCGCCAGCCTGCTGGGCGCGCTGCGCAGCAACTACGTACGGACGGCGCGTGCAAAGGGTCTTCCCGAGCGCGCCGTCGTCGGCGTGCATGCGCTACGCAACGCACTGATCCCGCTGGTCTCGATCATGGCACTCAATCTGGCCGACTTGTTCTCGGGCGCGGTGATCACCGAGACGATCTTTGCCTGGCCAGGAATCGGTCGGCTCTTCGTGCAAGCGATGTTCGCCCGTGACTATCCGTTGCTAATGGGCATCCTGCTGATGGGCTCGGTCATGGTGGTGTTCTTCAATTTAGTCGCCGATGTCGTATACGGCCTCCTCGATCCGCGCATCCGCTATGAATAAACGTACCGGGCTCGTCGGGAAGCGCATGCGAGACCACCCGGCAACGGTGGTGGCGCTGGCGGCGCTCGTCGTCGTGGCGCTCGCCTGTGTGGCGGCGCCGCTCATCGTCGCGTACGAGTTCGACGCTATCGATCTGAGCGGCATCCGACAACCACCATCGGCCGCCCACTGGATGGGCACCGACGATCTCGGACGCGATCTGTTCACGCGGGTGCTGTACGGCGGCCGCATCTCCATCCTCATCGGCGTGCTCGCGGCGCTGATCGGCACGGGTATCGGTTCGCTGGTCGGGGCATTGGCGGGATTTTACGGCGGCCGTATCGACGGCGTGCTCATGCGGCTCACCGACGTTGCCTATTCGATCCCGGCGCTGCCTCTGCTTATCGTGCTGAGCGCGTATTCACGCGCTGGCGCGATCCCGGTAGCGGTAATTGTCGGGTTGCTGAGTTGGATGGCAACCGCCCGCGTGGTGCGCGCCGAGGTGCTGTCGATCAAGCAGCGCGACTACGTCGAGGCAGCGCGCGGCCTCGGCGCCCGCAACCGGCAGCTGATCACCGGGCATATCCTGCCGAACGCCGTCGGCCCCATCGTGGTGGGTGCCACCCTGGCCGTGGGCAACGCCATTATCCTGGAGTCCTCGCTGAGCTTCCTCGGGCTCGGCGTGCAGCCGCCCACGCCGACGTGGGGCAACATGCTGCAGGAGGCTCAGGCTACGATGGCCACCCGGCCCTGGCTGACGGTCTTTCCGGGCCTCGCCATCCTCACGGTTGTGTTGTCGGTCAACTTTATCGGCGACGGGCTGCAGGAGGCACTCGATCCTACCAGCGAACGCTCCCAGCGTCGCCGGCGGCGGAGCCAACCTGAACGTCAGCGTCGACGCTCGTTGCCGCCGCCCGCGGCGCCAACGCCAGCCACGCCCCCAGCTCATCTCCTCGAGGTACGCGACCTGACGACGACGTTCGACACCGACCTCGGCACGATCACCGCGGTCGACGGCGTGTCGTATGACCTCGACGCGGGTGAGGCCCTGGCGATCGTCGGCGAAAGCGGATCCGGCAAGACCGTCGCAGCGTTGTCGTTGATCGGGCTGGTGCCGCCGCCGGGATCTGTCGAGCACGGCGAGGTGATCCTCCACGGCCGTAACCTGCTGGATCTGTCAGCAGCGCGCTGGCGCAGAGTCCGTGGTCGCAAGATCGCCATGATCTTCCAGGACCCGATGACCTCGCTGAACCCGGTGCTTTCGATCGGCAGTCAGGTCACCGAATCACTCACCTGGCATGAAGGCCTACCTGCCGCGGCGGCCCGATCCAGGGCGATCGAGCTGCTGGAGCTGGTGGGGATTCCACATCCCGCCGAGCGGCTGTCGGACTACCCACATCAGCTATCAGGTGGCCAGCGCCAACGCCTCATGATCGCGATGGCGCTTTCCTGCGGCCCCTCTGTGCTCATCGCCGACGAGCCCACCACCGCCCTCGACGTCACCATCCAGGCGCAGATCATCGACCTCGTGGAGGATCTCCGACGCCGGCTCGGCATGGCGATCATCTGGATCACCCACGATCTGGCCGTGGTAGCGGGGCTCGTCGACAGGGTCGCAGTGATGTACGCCGGCCATATCGTCGAGCAGGCGCCGGTCGGCGAGATCTTCCGACGCCCACGACATCCCTACACTCTCGGATTGCTGAGATCGATGCCGAGCGCAATGCAATCGCGCAGCGAGCGCCTGGCGGCGATACCCGGGCATCCGCCAGACCCGTCGCAGCCGACCGTGGGCTGCCCGTTCGCGCCACGCTGCGCCTATGTCGCCGACCGCTGCCACCAGGAGTTGCCGCCGCTAGTGCTGAAAGCGCCGGACCACTCATCGGCCTGCTGGCAGGCTGAAGAAGTCGCTGCGACAACAGCCACAGGTCGGGAGGCATGAGCGCCGACCGAGGGCCGACGCCGTTGTGTCGGGTACGCGAGTTGAAGAAGCACTTTCCGGTGCGACGCGGGTTTCTCCGCCGACAGGTCGGCGCCATCCGCGCGGTGGACGGGGTGAGCTTCGACGTCTTCCCGGGCGAGACACTCGGGCTGGTCGGGGAGAGCGGTTCGGGCAAGACGACTACCGGCCGCGCCATACTTCAGCTCGACCGGCCGACTTCCGGCCGCGTCGTTTTCGAAGGCGACGAGCTCACCGACATGCAGCCCGATGCGCTACGCCGCGTTCGTCGGCACATGCAGATGATCTTCCAGGATCCGTTCGCCTCGCTGAACCCACGCCGGCGTGTCGGCGAGACCATTGCCGAGCCGCTCGAAATTCACCACGTCGGCAGCAAGCAGAGCCGCGCCGATCGCGTCAGCGAGCTGCTCGAGCTCGTCGACCTCAACGAGCGCTTCGCCGGCCGCTATCCGCACGAGCTCTCGGGAGGACAGCAACAACGGGTCGGCATAGCGCGCGCCCTGGCCACCAGCCCTCGGTTCATCGTCGCCGACGAGCCTATCTCCGCCCTGGACGTGTCGATCCAGGCTCAGATCGTCAACCTGCTGAGCGATCTGAAGGATGATCTGGGGCTCACCTACCTGTTCATCACCCACGACCTTTCGATGGTGCATCATCTCAGCGATCGCATCGCGGTGATGTACCTTGGCCGCATCGTCGAGCTCGGCGATGGTGATGTGATTTTCGAGCGCCCGCTACATCCGTATACGCAGGCGCTGATCGCCGCCATCCCACGACCCGATCCGGACCTCGCAGCCGACCGCCCTCGAACTCGATTGGAAGGCGAGGTGCCAAGCCCCATGCGTCCGCCGCTAGGCTGTCGGTTCCACACTCGTTGTCCGCACGCCACCGACATCTGCTCACAGCAAGATCCCGAATACCGCGACCTTGGCACAGGCCCGCGGGGCGGCCCCCACTGGGTGGCCTGCCATCATGCTGAGCAGCTCGAAACCGGAGACGAACCTTGACTACGAACATGCTGCGCGTCGCCGTCGTCGGCGCCGGCCGCTGGGCGAGATCGGCTCACCTGCCGGGCTTCATGCGCTCACCGCTGTGCAACCTGGTAGCGATCTGCGACCTCGATCGCGACCTGGCAACGGCGCGAGCACAGGAGTTCGAGATTCCCGATGTCTATACCGACTATCGGCAGATCCTCGAGCGTGACGACATCGATGTAATCGACATCGTGACGCGCGCCGAACACCAAGGGCTTGTCTTCGACACGCTGAATGCCGGCAAGCACTGCCTGGTAGAAAAGCCCGTGTGTCACGACTATCGCGACGTCTGGCGGGCCCATGAGCTTGCCGGGGCCAAGGGCCTCAAGACCAAGGTTGGCCTGACGTTTCGCTACGCGCCGGCGGTGATGTACATGTTCGACTTGATCCGCGAGGGCTTCGTCGGGCGCCCATTCGTATTCAATGGCTACGAACAGAACTCGCAGTGGCTCGACCCGGACACCCCAATGGACAAGCGGATTCACACAGCAAAGCCCGTCGACGAGCCGGCTTGGGGAACGGATCTGAGCCGCGAAGGCATCACCGTCTCCTCACTCGAAGGCTACGGCGCGCCAACGATCGATATCGGTCTCGAGTGTATCGACAGCGACCTGACTCAGGTCGTGGGGATTCTCGCCAACATGGTGCCCGAGCGACGCCGAACCAACCTCGACCCGGCGCGCGAGCGCATCAACATCGACGACGCCGACATGTTCATGGGGGAGACCGCCAGCGGCGCGCTGTTCTCGATGCAGTCGAGCTACGTGACGATCGGCAACTACCCGGGCATCGAGGCGCGGATCTTCGGCTCGGAAGGCGCTATCCAGGTGCGGCTGGTGGAAGAGTTCGGCGTCATCCAGACCATCCACACCGCCAAGCCCGATGCTGTCGAGTTCGTGGAGCGAGAGATTCCGGCACGGTACTTCCCGCCGGGGTACCAAGAAGACGACGCGTGGAGCACCGCTTTCTACGGCAACCTGGTGCACGACTTCTGCCGGGAGATCGTCGCCGGCGGCCCTACCAACCAGGGCAACTTCGCGCAGAGCGCCCGGGTGCAGGAGATCATCAACGCGGTGACGCTGTCGCATCGCCAGCGCCGCTGGGTGAGCCTGCCGCTTGGCGACGGCGTCGATACGGAACAGGGGGAGAGCCTATGAGCGACCGGAAGCTGCGATGGGGCGTGATCAGCACAGCGAACATTGGCCGAGCGGCGGTAAACCCGGCGATCCAGGCGTCGGACAACGGCGAACTGGTAGCGGTCGCCAGCCGCACAGCATCGGGGGCGCGGGCGTTCGCCCAGGCCTCTGGGGTTCCGCGATCGTACGGCAGCTACGAGGCCCTCCTGGCGCAGGAAGATATCGACGCCGTATACATTCCGCTACCCAACAGCATGCATCGAAAGTGGACGGTTCGCGCCGCCGAGCACGGCAAGCACGTGCTCTGCGAAAAGCCGTTGGCGCTCACCGTCGAGGAGTGCGCCGAGATGCAGGCGGCGGCCGACGCCAGCAGCGTGAAGCTGATGGAGGCGTTCATGTATCGCTTCCACCCGCGGACCGACAAGGTCATCGAGCTAGTGCGAGCCGGCGCCGTCGGCGAGCCGCATATGCTCCGCAGCGCCTTCTCGTTCCGCCTTACCAAGCCGGACAACATCCGCTTGCAGCCCGAGCTCGGCGGCGGAGCGCTGATGGACGTCGGCTGCTACTGCGTCAACGTCAGCCGAACGGTAGCCGGCAGCGAACCGCTCGAGGTGCAAGCGCTGGCCGAGTGGGGCCCCAGCGGTGTGGACACGCAGATGGCGGGCACGATGCGCTTTGCCGACGGGTTGCTGGCGCAGTTCGATTGCGCCCTGACGCTAGAGCGGCGAGAAGACTACGAGATTGCTGGCACCGACGGGCAACTGCGCGTGCCGGCCGCGTTCTTGCCCGGCACCGGCGACGCGATGATTCACCAGCATCGCGGCCGCGATGACCGAGAAACGCACACGGTCGAGGGCGTCGATCAATACCGGCTCATGGTCGAGCATTTCGCCTATTGCGTGCTCGACGACCTACCGCTCCGTTACGACGCGGCCGAAGCAGCGCGCAACATCCGCGTCATAGAGGCACTCTACCGGTCGGCACGAAGCGGTGGGACGGTGGAGACGCTGGCTGGCTGAGCGAGCCAGCTTGGCGTTGTCGACGCACACTCCCACCACGGCCTGCTAGTCGTGTGAGTCGGCGGCAGTTTCTCCTTCACCCTCGAGCGTCTTCAGCACGTCGCGCCAGGCGAACTTCTCGCCGATGCCGCGCACGTAGTAATCCATCCACGCCATCTCGCTTACCGCCTTCACCAGCCGGTTGCGCGGATCGGGGATACCGTGGCTTCGGCCCGGATACATGTACAGCTCGGTCGGTACCCCGAGCTTCTTGAGCGCCATGTGCAGCTCGACCGATTGTGGGCTGGGAACGCGCGGGTCGCCCTCGACCACATGGATCATCGTCGGCGTCTTGGCGTTCTTGATGTACTTCATCGGCGACTGCTCCCAGTAGGCGTCATAGTTGTCGTAGGGGAGGTCGTTACCGAGATAGAATTGCCGGTTGCGCTGCACGTCGCTCTGGGCGTACATCGAGATCCAGTTCGAGGTGCCGGCGCCAGAGCTGATCGCCTTGAAGCGGTCCGTGTGGGTGAGGATCCAGTTCGACCAGTGCCCGCCGGCGCTCCAGCCGAGGGCTCCCATCCGATCAGGATCGACGATGCCTTCGGCGATGAGGTGGTCGACGCCGGTCATGATGTCGTCATAGCCCTGCGGGAAATAGTTGCCGACGATGGCGGTGCGGTGCTCCTCGCCGTAGTTCGACGAGCCGCGGTAGTTTGGCTTGAGCACTGCGTAGCCAGCGCCCGCGTACACCTGCGATCCATAGCCGCCGTTGAACCGCAGCGTGTCAGCACCCGCTGGCCCACCATGGATAGCGACGATGAGCGGGTAGCGCGTTCCCTCCTCATAACCGATCGGCTTCACCAGCACACCACCGACCTGCTTGCCATCGGTTGACGTCCAGGTAATCTCGGTCTCCTCGCCCAGGACGAGGCCCTCGACCTGGCGGTTCACGTCGACGAGCTGGCGCCACGACGTGCGCGTGCCTACGTCCTCGACGTTCGCCACGGTAAAGAGCGTCGGCGGCGTGCTCGGATCGGAGTAGTCGATCAGCAGCACACCGGAGTCGCGGTCACGGCTGACGCGGAGCGCCGCCGCTTCGTGCGTCAACTGCTGCACTCCATCGCCGGCCACGTCGAGCGCGTGCAGCTGACTGGTGACCCGAACCCCGCCGTTGAAATAGATCGTACGGCCGTCATCGGACCAGAAGGTTGGCGCCGCGTGGCCGTCGAAGTCGCTGCCGACTTGGCGGAACACACCGCCTCGATCTGCCACCTCGCGCACATAGACGCGCCGGTTCTTCATGCTGTAGGCGTTCATATCGCCCGGAGCAGAGAATGCCAGCAGGCGTCCATCCGGCGAAAAGCTCATGCCGCCTTCAGCGACCTCGTGGTTGTCCGTCAACCGCTCCACATGCCCGGTCAAGATCTCGATCAGGTAGAGATCGGCGTTGATGCGCTCCTCGGTGATATTGCGCTCGTAACGCTCGGCGGATGCGCCCGTGAAACCTATCCAGCGACCGTCGTCCGAGACCGTGAAGCTCGTCACGCTCATGCTCGCATCGGCGGTCAACCGCGTCGCTTCCAGAGAATCGAGCTCGAGCGCCCATAGGCTCGACAGCGACGTTACCTGGTTGCGGACGTCGACGGTAAACTTCATCTCGTTCCGCAAGCGCTCGTCCGCATTGGCGCTGTCGGGCCTGGCGAAGTAGATGCGGCGGCCATCCGGGGCCCACTCCCAGCTTTCGACACCGGCAGCGTCATCGGTGAGCTGTTCGGCGGTCGCCGTGTGGGTGCCCTGCACCGGCAGCCTGAACAACTGCTCCTGGCCGGACTCACCGCTGCCGTAGACTATCCACTGACCGTCGTCGCTGAAGGCGAAGTCCGACACCCCGCCCTCGGCATCGGTTATGCGACGCGCCTCGCCGCCATCCGGCCGCATCAGATACAGCTGGTCGATGTCGCCGTCCTGGTCAGCGTCGCCGCGGTTCGAGGCAAAGACGAAGAAGCGCCCGTCTCGCGACCATTGCGGGGAAGTCTCGTCTTTGTCGTCGGTATAGGTCATACGGCGGCCCGAGGCGGCGCCCTGCTCGAGCGATACCAGATGGATGTCGGACTGCTGAGTCGCTTTCTCCCAGTCAGGTGTCGTGACCGTGTAGACCAACCACTTGCCGTCGCTGCTAGGGGTGAAGGAGCCTGCGCGAGCCATGTGCTGCATATCGAGGAAGGTCATTGCACGCGGCCCGCTGCCCGGCGCCGAGCCTTCGGTCTGTGCTTGCCCCTGCGCCGGCGATGCAAGCGCTGGAGCGATCAACAAAGCGGCAACGATGAGCGCGCCCGACATGGGCCACACAAGCGGGCAATCGGTACGCATGGGCAGCTCCGAAAGGCGTGCGGTTAAGGAACGTCGAGCGCGGTCTGTGGGTTGACGTAGACGACGCGACCGTCGAAGAGGGTCAGCTCGCACACCATGTCCTTGATGTCAGCCGTCGGCACAGTGTAGGGGTCTCGATCCCATACCGCGATGTCGGCGTACTTGCCTACCTCGATCGAGCCGATCTTGTCCTCGAGGAACATCTGGCGGGCGCTCCAGATGGTGTAGGAGCGCAGCGCCGTATGGATGTCTACTGACTCGGCAGTACCCCAGGGGTTGGCACCGTAAACGCCGAGCAACGTCTCGCGTGCCACCGAGGCCCACAGACCGTAGCGAGCCTCGAACGGCGTGACGCTGAAGTCAGAGGCGCTCGCCCACGGAATGCCCTTTTCGACGAAGGTGGCGAACGGGTTGAGGCGCAGTGCGCGGCTCGGGCCGAAGTTGCCGGCGTAAGTATCACCGATCCACCACATGAACGGAGGCGAGGGCTCCGGGTAACCAGCATCGAACTCGCGCTCGAGCCGCGCCATGGTGTCGATGGCGTGGTCGGTGGGGATATTGGCGTGGATGATGCCGTGACGCAGCCCGGAGCGAGGGTTGTCCTCGAGCGCCATGGCGTAGCTGTCGACCACCCAGTCGATGCCTCGATCGCCGATCGAGTGGGTGCTGACATGGAGGCCCGCGTCGTGGAACAGCCGGATCTTGTCGCGTATTAGCTCCGCCGGCTCCACCGGGTAGCCCCGATTACCGGTGTCCACCTGGTCGAAGTCGCGATTCCAGTCGTCGTGCATCCAGGCAGTGCGCGCCCCGCCGCTGCCATCGATCATGAGTTTGATACCACCGGAGATCAAACGATCGTCGCCGGTCGACTCGTACGGCCTGGTGAACGACGCGACGCGCTCCGCCAGCGCCTGGGCTTCGCTCAGGTCGCCGCGGCTCCGCCAGAGCACGAAAACCCTGACCGATAGATCACCGTCCGCGAGCACATCGGCGTAGGCGTCCCAGGTCTCCTGCCCGATGCCCGGGTCCTTCACGCCGGTCATGCCCTCGGCGTTGAACGCCTGCGACAGGTCACGCATGCCGGCGCGCACCTGCTCAGGGGTAAGCGGTGGGATCAGGCCGCTCACCAGGCCCTGGGCGCGCTCCTTGAGCACCCCCGTGGCGTTACCGTTGTCATCCCGGTCGATGGTGCCGCCAGGCGGATCCGCGGTGTCGCCGGTTACTCCGGCAAGCTCCAGCGCCAGGCTGTTGGCGGCACCGTAGTGCCCCATGGTTTGGGTCAGCCATACTGGGTTGTCGGGAGCGATTGCGTCCAAGTCGGCCGCCGTGACATAGCGCAGCTCTTCGAACTTGCCTTCGTCCCAGCCCCGGCCGCGAATCCATTCGCCGGGCTCGGCCTGCTCGACGCGCTCCGCGACCTTGTCGACCACATCGGCGACCGAGGTGACATCGGGGTAGCTGAGATCGAGCACGAACATGCGCGTGGCGCCGCCGTTGCCGAAATGAGCGTGGGCGTCGAGCAGCCCCGGCGTTGCCGCGCGGCCACCGAGATCGATCCGTTGAGTGGACGCTCCGACCATCGCGTCGACATCGTCGCTCGAGCCGACCGCAACGATGCGACCGTCCTTCACCGCAACAGCCTCAGCGACGCTATCCGTAGCGTCGACGGTGATGATCTTGCCGTTGACAAGCACGAGATCGGCCGCCTCTTCTGCAGACGGCCCGCCTGCACCACACGAAACGAGCACCATGCCAAGAGCCACAACCACGTACCGGCCGCCCGTCCGAGATCTCTGCTTCATCGGATCGCGTGCGGTTCGATGGTGAGGATCGTGCCCGTGTATTGCCCGTCGGGCAAGATGCTCGGCAAGCGATACTCCGGCCGGCTCAGGATGGCGAACATGGCCGGATCTCCCTCCTGCAGTTTTCCTGGGGTATTGAGCGCCCACTCGTGGCCGATCTGATCGAGTCGTCCGGGAAGGTCCTGTGCACCGATGAACGACGTGAACGTCCAGTAGACGTACTCGCTGGCCTGGCAGTCGTAGTCGCAGGTCTCGTCGTCGTACGTGTACCAGGCGCCGGCCGGATACTCGTCCGGGGGCCGCTCGAAGCGGCCGCCGCGGGCCAGATCCATCGCGTTGGCAACCTCGGTACCGGGTACCCGGTCGAAGACGTCAGGATAGGCGACGCTCAGCCCGTTGTCCGTCACCATGTGCCAGATCTCCTCGAGCGCCGTGTCGAACTCGCCGCGCTCGCGCGCCCCCGGGCGGGTCTCGTCGTCGTACAGGCCCTGACCCCGCGGACGCTTGCTGCGAGGAATGAGCCGACCTTCGCCCCCGGTCCTGGTCATCACGATGGCGCCCTCGGTGTCGAGGATCGCCTGGTAGATCGCCGGGTTGTCGGGCTCACCGTCCTCGTCGTTGTCAAGAAACTGTGCCAGGACCCCCGCTGCGTGCAGGAGCTTCGCGTCGCTCGTCGTGTTGGTGGCGTAGATCGGCACCCCCAGCACCATCACCTTCTTGGTGAAAGCGATCTCCGGTTCCGCCGTGCTCGGCGCTTCGGTGTCCGGCTCGGCAGCGCAACTCAGCACCGCAAGGCCGGAGACCCACACGACCGCGATCAGCATCGCACGTGTACCGGCCGCCAACGCAATGCGTAGAAACCATCGAGCGCCACTCAGCATTTCCTCAATCCGTCCGCATCAATCCACCCGCTTGGCCAGAACGATGCTCGGCTTGCCGCGTCCCTCCGCATCCGGCATGAGACCTACGACGGTGAAACCTACGCTGGCCCAGAACTCCCATGCGTGGGGCCTGATGCTCTCAATGCCGGAGATCGCTGCGGCGGGATCGGCATAGAGATCGGCGTCGTGCAGGTTAGTCGACCCCATCTCATCGCTAGTTCCTGCCCACAGGGTCAAGACACCCTGCTCGCGTGCATGTCGCTCGACATCCTCGATCAACACTCGGCCGTATCCCTTCCCCTGATGCGCCGTTGCCACCGCGATGGGATGGATCTCCCACACGCGACCGCCGCTATGAGGGACGATGCCAATCCAGCCCACGGGCTCGTGTGACGAGTTCAGCAGGACGCGGCTGAGGCGTCCGGGAGTCAACGATTCGAGGATCTCGAGCGTCGCGTCGTTGACCGTCGGCAGCCAGTTCGGCGCATGCTGCTTGAGGGCTTCGAACACGAGCGGGCCGAGCCGGCCGATCATCTCGCGATCGTGTCCGACCAAATCGACGATGCGGAAACTACTCGCCATGCTCTCTCCGGTTCGCTTTGTGGGGCCGCGCGGCTGCCCCGAACGAGTACATTGCAACGCCCACTGGCGCAAGGGGCAATCCCCTCGAGCATCCAGCAGGCCGTGGTGAAAGTGTGGTGAGTCTGCGTCAGGAGCGCCCGTTCAAAAGGATCGTGATCGAGGCCTCAACGTCGTTGGCAGTCGCCAGGTCCGGCAAGCCGTCGCCGTTGAAGTCTCCTGATACAACTTGGTGGGGCTGCTCTCCGACAGGCACCGAGAACGCTACATCGAGCTGACCGGTGCCGTCGTTCTGGAGCATTGAGACGCGGTGGCCGGAATAGTCGGCGATGGCCACGTCGAGGTCACCGTCTCCATCGTAATCGAGAGTCACCGCTGCCCACGGCGTTTCGGGCACGATCACCGAGACGTCATGCTCCAGGGACCCCTCGTGGTTGTCGAGTAGCATCGCTTCGCCCGTCCCCGAACTCGTAACAACCATGTCGGTGTCGCCATCCCCATCGAGGTCACCGCCCGCCGCGATATGGTGTCGTGCTCCAAAGGTCAACGCGGCGCCGGGCGCAAACCCGCCCATACCGTCATTGAGCAGCACGTTCACGGTGGCAGCGCTGAAGCTGGGAACGGCGAGGTCCGGATCGCCGTCGGAATCCAGGTCGGCAACCACCGCACGCTCAGCACCCGGGCTAGCCGCGACCGTCGCGGCTAGGCTGTAGCTGCCGCTGCCATCGTTGGTCAGCACCGATACGGTTGCGGATCCGAAATCTGACACCACCCAATCGACATCACCGTCAGCGTCGATATCCACAACAACGATGGCGTGTGGGCTGGAACCTACCGATGTCGTGGCGCCGACGGTGAACCCGGCACTGCCGTCGTTACGCAACAGCACGACGTTGTCCGACCCCGCGTTGACGATCGCAAGGTCTAGGTCGCCATCAGCGTCGACGTCGGCCGCCGCGAGCGCCTCAGGACGCTGCAACCCCTCGATCGTAGCGCCGACGACGAACGTGCCGCGACCGTCGTTGAGCAGAATCGAGACGCTATTGGCTTGCTGATTCACGGTCGCCAGGTCGAGATCCCCGTCGCCGTCAAAGTCTCCCTGTTCCAGGTTGTACGCGGGCGCAGCAACGGCCACGTCGTGGCGGGTGAACGCCGACGCTTGGTAGGGCACGCCTTCTCCTACAGCGGGTACGAGCAGCATGATCCAAGCGAGCGTCGTTGACCTCATGGGTTCCTGCCTTCGAGTATCGACCAGCTGGTCGGTAACATCTCGCCACGGGCAGAAACGGGGCGGCGCACGCCGCTAGCCGCGCTCCCTTACCACCTGGCGAATTCCATAGCGCTTGATCATCTCGTTTAGCGTCGTCGGCTTTACATCGAGCAGGCCGGCGGCGTCCTTCTGCACCCAACCCGTTTGCTCGAGCGCACGCAAGATAAGGCGCTTCTGGAACTTTCCCACCATCTCCTTGAGCGGCGCAGCGCCCAGCGTCGGGTTGGGTAACCCCGCAGCGTCCATGGGTGGTGGGTCGATGTACTCGCGCACCAGCTGGGCGCGAATCAGCCCGTCCGGCGGCGCCAGTACCACGGCGCGCTCGATGGCGTTCTCAAGCTCGCGCACGTTGCCGGGCCAATCGAATGAGCGCAACACCTCGACCGCCTCTTCGTCGATACGCATACCGGTGCGGCTGTTCTCCTGCGAGTACTTGTCGAGGAAGTACTGTGTCAACAATGGAATATCGTCCGAGCGGTTGCGCAGCGGTGGGATCTTGATCGAGATGACGTTGAGTCGATAGTAGAGGTCCTCCCGAAACTCACCAATCGCCACCTTGTTGCGCAGATCGACATTGGTGGCGCAGATGATGCGGACGTCGGTCTTGATGTTCTCCAATCCCCCGACGCGCATGAACTCCTTCTCTTGCACAACGCGCAGGAGCTTCGCCTGTACGTCGGGAGCGATGTTACCGATCTCGTCGAAGAACAGCGTGCCGCCGTCAGCGACTTCGAAAAGGCCCTTCTTGCTGGCTAGCGCACCCGTGAAGGCTCCCTTCACGTGGCCGAACAGATTGCTCTCCAGCAGCTCGCTCGGCATCGCCCCCGAGTTAACGGTGACGAACGCTCGGTCAGCCCGGTTGCTGTTGGCGTGGATGGCCTTGGCGACCAGCTCCTTGCCGGTACCGCTGTCGCCGTGGATGAGGATGGTCGACTTCGACGGGGCCGCCTGTGCGATGAGGGCGTAGACATCCTGCATCTTACGGTTCTTGCCGATGATGTTCTCGAAGCGGTACTTCTCGCGCAGGGCGCGACGCAGGCTTTGCACCTCGAGCTCGAGCTCACGGTGTTTGATGGCGCTCTGTACGACGAGCAACACCTCGTCGTTCTTGAACGGCTTGGTGATGTACTCATGGGCACCGCGCTTCATCGCTTCGACCGCTGACTCGACCGAGGCGTAGGCGGTGATCATGATCACCGGGAGTGTGGGGTCGATCTCTTTGAGCGCCTGAGTCGTTTGGATGCCATCGATGCCCGGCATCATGAGGTCGACGACAGCGCAGTCATAGAGGTGCGACTTCGCCAGCTCGACACCTTCTTCTCCGGACGCGGCGACCTCGACGCTGTAGCCCTCTTCGGTAAGAAACTCGGAGAGGATCTCCTGCATGATCGGCTCGTCGTCGACCACCAGGATTGTCCGCTTGTTCGACAAAGGCTCTACCTGCGCGGTCGGTATCGCACCGACCGACGCGCCAGGGGAAGGTTGCGCTAGATGGCTAGATGGCTAGATGGCGGCGGCGTGCTCGTCGATGCTCGTCGAAGGAAGAGTGATGCGGAACGTCGTGCCCGTGTCCGGATCACTCTCCACGGCGATCGTGCCGCGGTGCTCCTGAATGATCCCGTAGCTCACCGATAGTCCGAGGCCGGTTCCTTTGCCCATGCCCTTGGTGGTGAAGAACGGGTCGTAGACCTTGTTGAGGTCGGTCTCCTTGATACCGGTACCTGTGTCGGCGACTCGCAGCATCGAGTCACCGTTGCTCTGCGTTGTCTGGATACGCAACTCACCGCCGGTAGGCATGGCGTCGCGAGCGTTGAGCAGGAGATTCATCAGAACCTGCTGCAGCTTGATCGGGTCGCCGGTCACGGGCGACACATCGCTGCCAAGCTCGGTAGTGATCTTGATGTTGCGCTTGTTGAGTTGGAGCTCCGCCAGCGCCAGCGTGTCGTGCACGACATCGTTGAGGTAGACGCTTTTGAAGTCGCCCGTATCCTGGCGCGAGAAGTTCAACAAGTTGTTGACGATCTGCGATGCGCGGAACGATTGCTTTTCGATCTTCTCGAGGATGGCGACGCGCGGGTCTCCCGCCGGAAACTTGTGCTGCAGCATCTGCACGTAGCTCGATATGCCGGTCAGCGGTGTGTTCACCTCGTGGGCCACGCCAGCGGCGAAAATCCCGACCGATGTGAGCTTCTCGGCCTGCTGCAGCTGAGATTCCAGCTCTGCTCGCTGGGTAACGTCGTCGACGATGATTACAGTGCCCTCACCGCCGTGTTCGCCGAGGAGGGGCGCCACCGAAAGCGTGACGACACGGTCCTTTCCGGAGCGCGTGCGCAGCGGGATACGGTAGGCGGAAGTCACCGGATCGAGGCCACGATGAAGCTTGGCCCGCGCATCGGTGAGCACCCGGTTGAAGCTCGCGGGAAACAGCTCTTCAAGCGTCAGGCCCATAGCCTGATCGGGCTCGATGCCGTACAAGCGGACAAGTGAGCGGTTCCATGACTGTACGCGGCCATTCTCGTCGAGGACCATGACTCCGGCTTTGATGCTCTCGACAATGTTCTCGCTGTACTCCTTCAGACGCTCGAGGTCGACGGCGCGACGCTGCACCTCGCGATACAACAGGGCGTTGTCGACAGCCAGCGCGAGGTGCGCCACCAGCGGCTGCAACACTTTGAGATCCTCCGTCGACAGATAGTCGCCGGAGAGCTTTCTGCCCAGTGCCAGCACTCCGATGATGTCGCCCTTGACGTCCAGCGGCAGGAAGTACGACAGATCTTCAGCTTCGAGGATCTCCCGATCGTCGGGGTACTCATCGAGCAGGTTTCCGATGTCGTCAACGTAGAGGAACTCGCGCCTGGCCAGCGCGCCGGCGACGAACTGGGAGAATGTCGACGATAGCTGACGGCCCTCCGCCAGCGCACCGTTCGGAGGAACAATGCGCAGCGGATCGCGCTCCTGCGCTCGCAAAAGCACGGCGACACGGCCCACGTGCAGGGTCTCGCGAACTCTTTGGGTGAGCAGATCGACGACGTGCGAAAGGTCCGTTTCGCTGTTGAGCTCGCGCCCGAAGTCCATGAGCGTATGGCGAGCCCGGTAGCTGTCGCGATAATAGAGACGATCGGCCAGCTCGCCGAGCTTGTCGCGCAGCGGTGCGAAACCAATCGCCACCAGCAACGTGGCCAGGAGCGAAGCCGTCTGCACCAGCTGGTCCTCCCGGCCGAGCATCAGCGCCAGCGACCACTGAGAGACGAAATAGGCCCCCAGTACGACCAGAATCGTCGACGCGTAGGTGATGCTCTGCTTGAGAATGATCTCGACGTCCCAGAGCCGGAAGCCTACCGCTGCATAGGCAAACGATAGTGGCACCAGCATCAACGGGATCATCGAAAGGTTGGTCAGCGGGACGTACTCGGCACCGAGCACCTCCATTGGCAGATAGATCACCAGAAATGGCAGGAAGCCGACCGCTATGCCACCGACGAGCCACTTGAGCCGCATGCGCTCCGCCGGGCTGCTGGAATCTCGATACGTATGCACGAACGTCGCCAGCCCAACTACGATCGCGAGCGCGAAGTACAAGAGCTCGCCGCGTGCTCCGATCTGGAACAATCGATCCGCGCCAACGGCAGATAGGCCCATCCAGCGACTAGCGAACTGCGATAGCAGGTTGATCGACAACAGCAGCGCCCCTGGCGCGAAGATCGCCAAGGTCAGTGGTGACCGCACCGCTTCAAACTCTCGCTTGGGCCGTGGGAATGTGAGAGCGAAGTAGACGAACAGACCCGGTACAGCGACTCTGGCGAATTGATCAAGCCAGGAGATGACGTTGTTCCAAGGATCCGCGTCGCGCGTCGTGGCCGAGAGCGTGAAGAGTACGTAAAACGCAACCGCCAGCACAAAGAATCGACGGCTCACCGAATCGGATCCGCGCAGCAGCGCGAAAATCCCGACCAGCAGGAACGCCAGGCCAACGAACGCCAAGTAATAGTAGTAGCCGGTCTCCACCCGTCGGCCGCCGACGATCACCGGAACGAGAATATCGGCGCCGGCTCGCTGCACCATGTACTCGACGCGCTCACCGACATCGCGGTTGAAGAGCATGATCTCGACTATCAACGGGTCGAGTGGTGGCTGACCGTCAATGCTCATCAGCGTATCGCCGGCGTGAAGACCGGCGTCGGCACCAGCCCCAGCCGGCTCGACCTCGGCGGCCGTCACCTGATCGCCGCGCAACTCCCATCGCACGCCGTCGGTAGGCTCGCGCCAGCTCAGCTGGTTGGTGAACGAGATCACCCCGAGAAAGACCAGCGCGCCGGCTAGCGCAAAAAGCCCGACGATCTGCAGAGCATCGATACGTTGGCCGTGATTGGTCATCGGAGTTCATTCAGCCCGGGCAAACGGGTGGCGTAACGGGATCCCGAACCGAGCTTCCCAAATAGCTTCCGAGCCTCGCTTCGATCCTACGTTTGATTCTACGCAAGACGCATACCATCGGGCAATCAGACAACGTGCCATCAAGGACCCCGTCAGACGGGAGCCTGAGTGTCAACAGTGACCATTTATGTCAGCCGTTGATCCAACTTTTTGTCCGGAAGATTCAAAAACATGAATCTCGGGCGCCACCGCGACAAAAAAAGCGAGGGGCTGCCTCCCCCTCGCCGCACTTCGAACTCACTTTCTTGAATCCATTCAGCGCCGCGCTCCAACCGCCCCAGGGGGAACGAGCCGCCGCTACTAATTCTTCAGAAACGAACGGCCAATCCGCCGGCGATGCCGCGGGTGAGTCCGACGAGCTCAGCCAACGAAACGTTGTAGAGACGATCGTACGCTGGCCCCAGCAAGTTGCGTACCTGCACCATTGCCGACCATTGCATGCTCGCAGAACGGAACGGCAGCGGCTGTCGGACGCGCAGATCCAGGCCCCCGTAGTCGTACCGGACCTCGCCTTCCTGGACCACCGGCAGGCCCGATCGCCAGTTGTAGCTTGCTTGCAAGTGCGTCCGCGACGGTGCGAGCTCGGCAACGACAGAGGCCCGCACCTCGTGCGTCTGCTGGATCGGGTGGTCGTCGATCTCCGGCAAGCGGTCAACTAGCTGGCCTGGAGTAGTCAACGGATACGCTGTGTCGCGAGCATGCAACGCGTAGATGACCTCGCCCGACACGTTGCCTCTGGTCGTATTCAGTAGCTCTCCGGCCACCGCGAGCTCGAACCCGCTGGCAGCGGAATCGCCGATGTTGAAGAGCAAGTAGTTGCTCACCCCGTCCGGGCCCAAAACGAAGACACCGAGCAGTTCATCGGTCACATCGTCGAAGTAGGCGCGGGCGCTGACTACCGCCGCGCCGATACGCTGCTCCACCTCGAGATGATAACGCTGCGCCCGCTCGGGCCGGACGTAGCGGGTGTTGCCGATACGCAGATCCGCCTGATGAAGCAGCGTCAATACCTCGAACCCCTGGTCATCGGCCAGACCGAACCCCGTCGAGCTGTACGTCGCCCCGGTGGATATCCGCGTCGACTCGCCGGCCTCGTATGTCACCTCGACACTCGGTGACACCAAAGCGGAAGCGGCAAGGTAGTTTTGATGCTCATAGCGAGCGCCCACAGAGACGCTCAATGGGCGCGAGATGCGCCATGTGTCGCGCACGTCGAGACGACCGATCCAGGCGTCACCAGCAACATCTTCACGATGCGTGGGTCCAAGAAGATCGAACGTCCCGCCGACGTAGCCGAACCCGACCTGAAGCTCGTGGCCGCCGCCCACCTCGCGGGTGAAATCGCTCGCCGCCCACAGGGCGCCCGAGCCGCCGACGTTTGCCCGAAGGCCCCAACTCTTCGGACTGCTCAGCGAAAGCGAGGTGACGCCGACCGTTTCGGTGTTGCTCCCGTTCGTAACGCTCCAAAGACGGAGCTCGCCGCCCACGGTGGGGGTGCCTCGCACCACCCGATCCGTCGCGTACACAGCAGGAGTTGACCTCGCCGCGTCGGGGTCGCCGTCAACGACGATCGTGCCGGCTGTCTGCCGAAGCACGTCGCGTTTCTTCGAGCGCAGTGCCCAGCTCATATCCAACGGCGCGCTGAAAGCTGAAAGGCTACGCGAGGGATCCGCCTCGAGCTGCAAGGTCAGCGGGGCGCTGCCCGGCAAGTTGATACCTTGAAGCACCGTGCCGGAGAATCCCAGACTCCCTACCAGAAGGGAGTAGATCCCGGACGACAGGTTCTTGACCTCGAACCCGCCACCGACGCCGGTAACGACGATCGCAGCCGGCTGGTCGTCTCCCAGCGCAATCACCGCCACGAACGCCCCCAGCAGCGGCAGGCCGCGCGAATCCTGCACCACTCCGACGAGGTTCGGGGTCGTTGAGGCGACCGGCGTTTGCGCCACAGCGTTCGCAGAAACACCAACCGCCAGTAGGGCAGCCAGCGTCAATGCAATCGTCCGCACCGATTGGGAGCGTGTCCGAGCCAATGGGTACCTTGGGATCTCTATTTGCGCAGGGATAGACAAAGTGAAATTTATCATCGTCCTTCGAGCAGGGTCAACAGGGCGCGATCTGGCCCTGTATTGCACGCGATTTGACGGCCAGTACCGCCCTTTCCTGCACCTCCACAGCTTAGCAGGGCATGGTGGAAGTGTAGCGGGGCCCGCACGCGCGGCTACTTCATTGGCGCCTCTCCGCCTGCCGCAGTAGCATCCGCTCACCCTCAACCCCATATGGCGCATTTTACATGCCTCCCAAGAAGCTCTGCCTAATCGACGCCCTCAACCAGATCCATCGGGCGTACCACGCGTTGCCGGAGCTCACGAACTCGGACGGCATTCCCACCAATGCCACCCTCGGTTTCGTCACCATGCTGCGCAAGCTGATCAGCGAGGAAAAGCCCGACTACTGCGGCGTCGTGTTCGATCCCCCCGGACCCACGGTGCGCCACGCAGAATACGCGGGCTACAAGTCCAGCCGGTCGGAAACGCCGGTGGATCTGCTGGAGCAGATTCCCTGGATCCGCCGCATCATCGAAGCGATGGACATCCCCATTCTCGAGCTGCCGAGCTACGAGGCTGACGATGTCATCGGGACGCTCGCAGCCCGCGCCGAGGAAGTGGGAGTGCGCACCATCATCGTCTCCGAAGACAAGGACCTGCTGCAGCTAGTCAGCGACAACGTCCAGATGCTGACAGAGCGCAACCAGCGCGTTGTCTACGGTCCCAAGGAGGTGGAGGACAAGTACGGCGTGCCGCCCAGACTCATGACCGACCTGCTCGGGCTCATGGGGGACAGTGTTGACGACATTCCGGGAGTCCCGGGAGTCGGCCCGAAGCGGGCTCGCGAGCTGCTGGATGCGTATGGCTCGCTGGAGAGCGCCGTCGACCACGCCGGCGACCTGGCGAAGTACAAGTACGGTCGCAACCTGGCCGAGTACGCCGAGCAGGCCCACCTGTCGAAGCGGCTCGCTACCATCCACACGGATCTTCCCATCGAGCTGGACCTCGGAGCGTTGGAGGTCGGAGAGCCCGACGGCGCCGCCTGCCGCCAGATCTTCACGGAGCTCGAGTTCCGTCGGCTACTCGACGATCACGTGCAGGAGCCAGAACGAACCGAGGGCGACTACCGCACCGTCGCTAGCACCGCAGAGCTCGAAGCGGCCATCGTGGCAATCCGCCAGGCCGGACGTATGGCCATCGATCTGGAGGTCGACGCCGGGCAGCCGATGCGGGCTCGCATCGTCGGCGTGGGGCTGAGCTGGGAGATCGGCGGCGGGGTGTACGTGCCGCTCGCGCATCAGGGCCTCGGAGCCGCCAACGCGATGCGCACCGACGAGTGTATGCGCCTCCTATCACCGCTTCTCGGGGACGCTAAAGTCGACATCGTCGGCCACGACCTCAAACGCGACCTGATCACGCTGGAGCGCCACGATGTCGTCGGAGTAGAGCCACAGCTCGACATCATGCTGGCGTCGTACGTGCTGCATCCGACACGGCAGAGCCACGACCTCGCGCCGCTGACGAACGAGCTGCTCCACGTCCGCCTGACCGAGCTCAAGGAGATCCTCCCCGATCGCAAGGCCACCTTCGACGCCGTGCCGATCGCCGAGGCAACGCGCTACGCCGCCGAGCGTGCCGACCTGACGCTGCGCCTGGCGAAAGCGTTCGACTCGGAGCTAGAGGCACAACCCGACCTGGGGGCGCTGCTCGCCGACCTCGAAATGCCGTTGATGCGGGTGCTTGCGGCGATGGAATTTCGCGGCGTGCGCATCGATACAGGCTACCTGGCGGAGATGTCATCCCAGTTCGCGAGACGGATCGAGTCCCTGCAGGCGGGAATCTACGAGATCGCCGGAGAATCGTTCAATCTCAACTCGCCGAAGCAGCTAGCGGAGGTGCTATTTGACCGGCTCGAGCTCCCGGCCGGTGGCAAGACAGCCAAGGGCAGTCGCTCCACCAAGGCCGAAGTACTCGAAGCGCTGGCTCAGGACTATCCGATCGTCAGCCAGATCCTCGAGTACCGCGAGTTCTCGAAACTCAAGAGCACCTATGTCGACGCCCTGCCGGGCTACGTGCTCCCAGATACCGGCCGCGTTCACGGATCGTTCGATCAGGCGGTGGCAGCGACCGGGCGCCTGTCGAGCAGCAGCCCGAATCTGCAGAACATCCCCATCCGCCGGTCGACTGGCCGGCAAATCCGCCGCGCTTTCATTCCGGCCGATGGCTGCCTGCTGATGACGGCCGACTACTCGCAGGTTGAGCTGCGCATCATGGCGCATCTATCGGGGGACCCGTCGCTGCAACAAGCGTTTCTCGACGGCATCGACATTCACCGTGCCACCGCCGCCCAGATCTTTCATGTCGAGCCTGAAGACGTTACCTACGAACAACGCGACCGAGCCAAGGTAATCAACTTCGGCGTGCTTTACGGGATGGGCCCGCAACGCCTGGCGCGCGAGTTCGACGTCTCTCTGGCCGAGGCCAAGGACTTCATCCAGCGCTATTTCGGCGCCTATCCGAGGGTGCGTGACTATCTCGACGCGACCATCGAGCGCGCCGGAGAGGAGGGGTTCGTGACCACCCTACTGGGGCGAGTACGTCATCTCCCGGAGCTACAAAGCGGCCGCCCGATGGTGCGCTCGTTCGGCGAGCGCATCGCCGTAAACACCCCACTCCAGGGAACCGCCGCCGACCTGGTCAAGCTGGCCATGGTCAACCTGCACGCTCGCCTCGCTGAGCTCGAGCTGAGCTCCGTGATCCTCATCCAGGTGCACGACGAGCTGGTGGTCGAGGTACCCGAGCTCGAGGTCGATCGAGTCTCGGAAGTGGTGAAGCACGAAATGGAAAGCGCTATCGAGTTGGACGTGCCGCTGCTGGTCGAGATCAGTGTCGGGGCCAATTGGATGGACGCCAAGGGGTGAAGTGGCCTGGGGTTGGGCGCGCCACAGGCGGGTGACCTCCGGGTGGTGGGCGCGAGGGTCGGCGCGGCTGCTGGAGTCACGGCACCGGCATGGCGCGGGCACAGGGTGCCGCCCATCGAAAACGGTGTGAGGCGAAGAGCACGTGCTCTTCGCCGCTCTCCCCTCTCGCCGGGAAGATGCGTGTCGTCGACCGTTGATATATTGCTACGGTGCGATGCCCCCTCCTGCTGCTCGGCGACCACCATGCCCATCTACGAGTACGAATGCCGCAAGTGCGGCGATCGCTTCGAACGCATTCAGAAGTTCTCGGATCGCGTCGTGCGTACCTGCCCGGAGTGCAAGGGGCGCGTCGATCGACTCGTGCATGCGCCAGCGATCCAGTTCAAAGGCACCGGTTGGTACGTGACCGACTACTCCGACAAGGGCAAGAAACCGGAGTCGGCCGATTCGGACGCTAAGGGTGACAGGGCCGACAAGAGCGAATCCCAGAAGGGATCGAAAGGCAAATCCGACGCAGCCACCAAGCCGACCAGCGACAAGAGCTCGAAGAAAACGAGCACCAAGGGCGACTAGCGGCCTGTTGCAGTCACTAGCGATCGTCGCGATGCATCAGTCGAGCTCGCCCAGGTAGCGACGGAACCGGTCGCCAATGTCGGGATCGCGGCGCGCTACTTCGACGGTCGCCTGCAGCAGCCCGAAGCGGCTGCCGCAGTCATAACGCAGCCCCTCGAACTCCACAGCGTGACAGGGTTGCTCGCTTAGCGCCGACCTCAGAGCATCCGTTAGCTGCACTTCACCGCCAACACCGGTGCCAGTTTCACTGAGGATCTCGAAGATTCGCGCCGGCAGCACGTAGCGGCCGACGATCGCCAGATCCGTCGGCGCCTCGTCGATCAACGGCTTCTCCACCATGTCCGTGACCCGGTAGACGTTGTCCGCAACACGTTCGCCGCTGATCACGCCGTACCGATCGACGTGCTCGTGAGGCACTCGCTCGACCGCCACCACGACGCCTCCGTGTTTGGCGTGAACGCGCCAGAGCTGCTCGAGAACCGGGACCTCAGCCAGCAGGAAGTCGTCGGCAAACATGACGCCGAAGGGCTCGTCGCCGACGGCGGCGCGCGCCTGCAAGATCGCGTCCCCGACGCCACGCGGTGCCCTTTGCTCCACGGACTCTACTTCGGCGAGACTTGCCACCGATCGGACAACCTCGAGCATCGCGATCTTGCCGCGCTCACTGAGAGTCGCTTCGAGCACAGGATCCGCGGCGAAGTGCTTGAGCACCGAGGCCTTGCCGGGGGCGGTAACCAAGACGACTCGGCTGCCACCTGCCGCCACCGACTCCTCGACGGCGTATTGGAGCAGGGGCCGATCGAACACCGGCAGCATTTCCTTGGGGGTGGCCTTGGTGGCCGGCAGAAACCGCGTGCCCAGGCCCGCAACGGGAATGACTGTCGTGCGAAAACTCATGGTAGTCCTGTACCGTCAACGACTTGGAGGCCCAAAGCTACCATGCGTGCTCGTGTGCCATCGGCGGCCCGAGTATCCTCTGGGGGTCCTTCCGTACTTCGCCACCCGGGTTCTACGAATGCTCGACTTCAGCTTCATCCGTCGACACCCCGCCCAAGTGCGAGAGGCGCTGGCGCAGCGCCATTCGGAGGTAAATATCGACGAGTTGATGAGCCGCGACGCGCAGCGACGCGAGCTGATCGGCGAGGTGGAAGGTCTGCAGGCAAAGCGCAACGAGACCAGCAGGCGGATCGGCGAGCTCAAGCGTAGCGGCGCAGATACCAACGAGATCACGTCCGGCCTGCGCACCACCGGCGATCGGATCAAGGCGCTCGAGGGCGAGCTCAAGGGTATCCAGGCCGCCATTCTCGACGACATGCTGCGCTTGCCGAACCTGCCACATGACAGTGTGCCGATTGGCGAGGACGATGCAGCAAACCGCACCGAGCGCACCTGGGGCCAGCCGACCGCGCTCGACTTCGAGCCTCGCGATCACGTCGATCTCGGTGAGTCACTCGGCATCCTCGACTTCGCGCGTGCGGCAAAGATCTCTGGGGCGCGCTTCTCTGCGCAGTTCGGTGCTGGTGCGAAGCTGGAACGCGCGCTCGCCGCTTACATGCTTGATGTACATACGAGCAACGGCTATTTGGAGGTGCTCACGCCGCTACTGGTAACCCCGCAGGCGATGCAGGGAAGCGGCCAGTTGCCCAAGTTCGCCGACGATGCTTTCTTCGTGGGCAGCGACGAGCTGTACCTGATTCCGACCTCCGAGGTGCCGCTAGTGAACCTTCACAGCAACGAAATCCTCGCCGCGGCGGATCTCCCGGTGAAGTATTGCGCCCATACTTCGTGCTTCCGTCGCGAGGCGGGATCCTATGGTCGCGATACCCGAGGGCTCATACGCATGCACCAGTTCAATAAGGTCGAGCTCGTCTGGATTACCGATTCAGAGTCCTCCTGCGCGGCGCTGGAGGCGCTCACTGCTGACGCCGAGCGCATTCTGCAGGGATTGGAGCTGCCCTACCGGGTGATCACATTGTCGACGGGCGACATGGGCTTCGCCGCCGCCAAGACCTACGACCTGGAAGTGTGGCTGCCCTCCCAGGATCGTTATCGAGAGATATCTTCGTGCAGCAACTGCACCGATTTCCAGGCGCGCCGCGCCGACATTCGTTACCGATCCAAAGGCGACGGAAAGACCCAGCTGGCCCACACGCTGAATGGCTCGGGGGTAGCGGTCGGCCGCGCGCTGGTGGCACTGCTGGAGAACCATCAGCAAGCTGACGGCACGGTGCGGGTGCCGGAGGTCCTGCACCCTTACTTCGGGGGAATCGAGCGTATCGAACCAATCGAGCGCCCCGGCGGATAGCCACCCGGCTACCTCGGACGCTCGGTCTTGGTAACCTACCGCTCATCCGGAGGCATGGCAGAGTCCGGCTGAATGCGGCGGTCTTGAAAACCGTTGACCGCTTTCAAAGGCGGTCCGAAGGTTCGAATCCTTCTGCCTCCGCCTCAGTCGCTGGCGCATGAAGATCGGATCCCGTCGGAGGGGTGCTAGAGCGGACGAATAGGGCGGCCTGCTAAGCCGTTGCACGGTTTATTCCGTGCCGTGGGTTCGAATCCCACCCCCTCCGCCATTTCCCCGATGGGCACTGAGGTCACATACAATCCGAGACGTGAGCACTGGCGAGCTTGATCCACACCACGGCGCGGGCTTGGTCGATATTGCCGATCCCGTAGCCGCCGAGACCCGTACCGCGGGGGCAGCCGACGACGTCTGCCTGTCGTGCGACGCTCCCGGCTCGTGGACGCTCAGCAAGCGGCACCGATTCAGCCCATTCGGCGGTGTCACGCTCATCACGCTGGCCTTCTGGGCGGTGCTGTTGGGCTGGCTGACCGGGTTTCCCTTGCTTCCCGGTGTGGCGTTGGCATTGCTCGGCGTGTTCTTGGTCGTAGCCCGCCGCACCGCGCTCGAGTGTCAGGTATGCGGCTTCGTTCGGCCGCGCAACTGACGCCGCGACTGGCGAGACCAGCGCCGAACGGCTACCATCCCTGACGTCGAGGCCGGCAGGGGCCGTTCATCTTCAGGAGTCGTTTTGCCCCGCCGAGCCACCCGCGAGGTTGTTCTTCCTTCCGCGTGACGCCCCTTCTGTATCCATAGAGTTCTGCATCTGTCTATCGAGAGGTAACCAATGTCTGACAAGTCCGAGGTTCGAGTTCGTTTCGCGCCTAGCCCCACTGGTGAGCTACACGTCGGCGGCGCCCGCACGGCGCTCTACAACTGGTTGTTTGCGCGCCACCACGACGGCAAGTTCGTTCTGCGCCTCGAGGACACTGATGAGCAGCGCTCGCAGGAGGAGTTCCTCGATTCCATCCTCAGCTCTCTTACCTGGCTGGGACTCGACTGGGATGAGGGGCCGGTAAGCCAGAGCGAGCGCATGGATCTGTATCGTGACTACGTGTCGTTGCTGATGAACTCGGGCCACGCTTACTACTGCTTCGCCAGCCAAGAAGAGCTCGACGAACAGCGTCAGGAGATCCAGGACGAAGAGGAGGGAACCTGGGTCTACCGCGGAGCCGATCGTGATCTGGAGGCGGATGAGGTACGCAAGCGTATCGAGGCCGAGGAGCCGCATACCGTGCGCTTCAAGATCCCCGACGAGGGATCGATCACCGTCAACGACCTGGTGCAGGGTGAGGTCACCTTCGAGTGCTCGACAATCGAGGACTTCGTGCTGCTGCGATCAGACGAGAAGCCTACCTATCATCTCTCCAATGTCGTCGACGACATCGAAATGGGGATCACCCATGTGATCCGCGGAGCCGATCATCTGTCGAACACTCCGAAGCAGATGCTCGTCTATCAGGCCCTCGATGCCAAGCTGCCCGAGTTCGGTCACCTGCCACTCATCCTCGGGCAGGACGGCACGCGTCTGTCGAAGCGCCACGGTGCCACCTCAGTCACCTACTTTCATGACAAAGGCTACCTCCCCGGCGCCGTGGTCAACTACCTGTCGCTGCTCGGCTGGAACGCCGGAGACGACCGTGAGGTCTTCACCATTGCCGAGCTGACCCGCGAGTTCAGCCTGGAGGGCGTAAATCAGTCGAACGCGAAGTTCGATCTCGAGAAGCTCTCCTGGCTCAACGGCGAGTACATCTCCAAGGTTCCGGCCGGCGAACTGCGCGAAGCCGTACGTGACGCGCTACGCGTCCGTGGTTGCTGGGAAGAAGAGCTCGATATGGAGAGACGCGACTACTTCTTCGCGCTGATCGAGCTGTGGCAATCGCGGGCGCGAACGACGAACGAGCTCGCCGACAACATCGCGCCTTTCCTGACCGAGGCGTTCGCCTACCACCCCGACGGTATCAAGGAGCACGTTCAGGGCAAGGAACTGCTCGGCCTGGTCGAAGCGTTCCGCGAGACCCTGCTACAGGTCGATCCCTGGGAACAGGACGAACTCGAAAAGAACCTTCGCGACGTCGCCGATGGCATGGACCGCGAGGCCAGTGACCTGATCCACGTCGTCCGTATCGCGCTTACCGGCAAGAAGGCATCACCCGGCATCTTCGACGTGCTCGAGATGATGTCGCGAGACAAGGCACGCGCGCGACTCGACCGCATGATCCGCTACCTGCGCAAGCTCGACGCCGCCCGGAAGAAGCGCGAGGAACAATCGGCCAGGTAGGGTCGCCGCGTTGTCCGACAGGTGAGAATCTCTACCGCAGGACGGCGGCGGTTCATGTCGGGTCCTGCCCGTGATCGCCAGCGATCATCCTGTCGCCCCACCGATCGCGCAGCGACCGACTGCGCCATGCCATGGTCGGCGACCAGAACTACGTTGGTGGACTGCAGCAGGCGGCGATCATCGAGACCATCGAGCAGACGTCCAACGGTAGCATCGACACGACGGACCGCCGCCATCGTCTCGGCCGCCAAGGGGCCGTAAGAAGTCTGGCCGCTGGCGGCCCGGCGGGGTGATTCGACGCGGCGGCTTCTCCACAGATGGAATAAGAGCGTTGATTGGACTGTCTAATATGCGAGGGTCATGCTGACCCCTGTGTCCGATTCAGCCCCCGGCGCTGATCAAGATGAACGGACCTTGGTCGATCGAGCGCAGCGGGGCGACGAACAGGCGTTCAGGACACTGGTGGAACGCTACGAGGGAGCGGTGGCAGCAACGGTAATCGGCATGCTGGGCCCCGGCGCCGATGCTGATGACGTCGGGCAAGAGGTTTTTGTGCGCTTTTACAGGTCGCTCGCTCGGTTCCGCGGCGAAGCGGCTGTGAAGACCTACCTGACGCGTATCGCCATCAATCAGTCACTCAAAGCGTTAAAGCGTCGACGTCGGCTGCTCGACCGATTCATCAGCCGCGACCGCTCGGCGGACGAGGCACCCTCGGCTGAACCGGCGGTGAGTGGCAAGCGAGCCATTTCCAGCAGCGATAGAACCAGCGCGGTGCATGCTGCGATCCGCTCGATCGTCCCCGGGTTCGCCGACCGCGTAATGGAGCGGGTGGGTGAAGAAGCCAGCAGCCTGGTGCTGCTACCGCAGTTCTGGCGGCTTGCTACGGCGGCGGCAACATTGACGCTGTTGCTGATCGGCTACAGCGTGCTGTGGACAGAACCGCTGGATGGCCAGTCGTTCATGGAAGCCGCTCTGGGCCTCGAGCCAGTCTCGATCGAGTCAGCCTACGGGCTGGACGACAAGCTACCCGATATCGTCGCGAGCGATTCGCTGTGAGTCCCGGAGCTGGATCGTCCCTACTACTCGGCGCTACGCTGGCGATTGGCGTGGTGCTCGGGGTCTTCCTCGGTGGCGCCATACAGCAATTCCGCTTCGGGACGATCCAGGGTCTCGGCGATAGGCAGAGCTTCGTACACCACATGGAGCGCATCATCGATCCTCGAGACGAGCAGCAGCGGCAAGCCATCCGCCCAATACTCGAAGCGGCGACCCGCTGAAATTTCGACAGTCCATCCCTGGGTTCGCTTCAAGCAGATGGATCGAAGCCTCCAACCGAGCTCGCCGCAGCCTTTGGAGAGCCCCTTCCAGACACCGTCCAGTTGTCGAAATCCCCTTGCGGCATAACGAACAAACCCTCGCAACGGGCTCGACAATTGGCCTTGAAGGGTCCAGCCTGGAAGCTATCAAACACTACTTGTTTCCTTTGGGGGGGAATATGACGAAAGCCGATATGGCTGCGAAGCTGGCTAGCAACTGCGATCTTTCCAAGGCCAAGGCCGAGGAAATCATCGACAGCATCTTCTCGACCAAGCCTGGACAGGGCATCCTCGCCGGCGAGCTCGATGCGGGTAACAAAGTATCGATCGCCGGCTTCGGCAACTTCGAGACTCGCCATCGCAAGGCACGCCTCGGCCGCAACCCGGCCACCGGAGCAACGATTCATATCGCCGCTACCACGGTGGCAGCGTTCAAGGCGGCGAAGGGTCTCAAGGATCGCGTCGCCGGCGGAGGCGGGGGAGGCTTCGGCGCACCGCAGTTTTGACCGAAGAGACATCGAGTGACCGAATCGGATCCGTCAGCCGGCGGCAACGATAGATCCGGGTTACTCGTGGTCATCGCGCTGATCGCCTCGGCGATAGCGTTCTTCGTAGCCGGTGTCGCCCTGATGCCGGTGGGCGGCTATGCGCTGATCGGGGGCGTCCTTCTCGCAGTTGCGCTGGGGGACGCCCTTTGTGCGCTCGTAGTCAGCCGCTGGGCTAGTGTCCTGACGGCAGGACACTAGCTAGGGCCTTGATCCACGACCCGGTAGCGGTGCTCCTGGTGCTCGCTGCCGTGGTGTACCTGGCGCTGTGGCTCGAGGAACGGTTTGCGGCCTGCCGCGCGCTCGGCGCGGCCCTGGTCGGGATCTTGATCGGCATGGTGCTGTCCAATTCCGGCGTGCTGCCGGGGACCTCCCCCACCTATCAGTGGCTGAGCAGTCAGGGGGTCAGCCTCGCCGTCGCGCTCATCCTGATCAATGTCGATCTGCGTTCCCTGGTAGACGCTGGGATGAGCATGCTCACCGCGTTCGGAATCGGTGCCGCCTCTACCGCAGTGGGAGCGATCACCGGCACGTTGTTGTGGAGCGGCAGTGTAGGAACCGAGAGCTGGAAGCTTGCCGGCCAATTCACTGGCACCTACACCGGCGGCGGGATGAACTTCGCGGCACTGGGCCAGGCGTTCGATACCAGCAGCGATCTTTTCTCGGCGGCAGTCGCCGCGGACGTAGCTCTCACGGCGCTATGGATGGCGGCATGTCTGGTGGCACCGCTGCTGCTATCGTCCACCAGCTCCGTCCGCGACGCGGCGCCAATCGAACGTCCGAAAGAGGAACCTTCGGGCGTTGCACAGGCGCTCAACAGTAGCGTTCGTCCGATTGCAATTGCCGAGCTGGCGGCCTTGGTAACGCTGGCCGTCGGCGCCGTCTGGCTCGCCGGACGGCTGGCCGTGATGGCGCCTGCCCTACCCGGGGTTCTCTGGTTGACCACGATCGTGCTGCTGCTGGCGCAGGTGCCGGGGGTCAGAGGGCTGGCCGGCGGCGCCTTGTTAGGAAACTACGTGCTGCTGCTGTTTCTGGCCGCTAACGGCGCGCAGTCGGTGCTGGCAAACATCTTTCGCGTCGGTCCGGCCGTCTTCTGGTTCGCTGCCACGACGATCGTCATACATGGGATCGGGATCTTCGGAATCGGTCGACTGGCAGGAATCGATGCGGCAACGCTGGCGGTCGCATCCCAGGCCAACGTCGGCGGTCCGGCGTCGGCGGTTGCTCTGGCGTCGGCGCGCGGATATGCGGACCGACTGCTCCCGGGGGTCGCCATCGGCCTACTGGGGTACGCAGTGGGGAACTACACTGGTTTCATGGTAGCCAACCTGATGCGCGCCTGGCTGGGCGGCTGATCGAGCACTCGGAGACACTTCTCATATCCAGACAGCCGGTAACCGGCATGCTGCAAGGCTTGCAGGCCTCGCAGAAGCGCAGCCTGGACCGTACGTTCCGGCGACGCGTGCCACCCGAGAGAATCGTCTCCGGCGAGCTAGCCCGGCACCTCGCGGAGCTGTCTCGCGAGCTCGGACGTCAGATCGGCGTGCTGATAGCTCGGAACGGAGCCATCCGGCATGTGGTCGTGGGTGACGCGCACAAGATCATGTTGCCGGATATCGGCCGGCTGCGTGGTGGCGCCGGACGCTTCCGCGGTCTCCGACTGGTGCACACGCACTTACGCGGCGAGCCGCTTACCGCCGACGACCTGAACGACCTGGCGCTATTGCGACTGGACATGGTGGCGATGATCGAGGTGCGGGCCGACGGCTTGCCTGGGCGTATCGAGGCCGCGTACCTCGACCCGGCGGCGCTCGAGGAGCCGCTCGACGGCCAGCCCACCGTCGACCCGTTCGTTCACCAGCACGCCCGCGACGTCCAGTCGCTGAATCTCGACTTCGCCGCCACGATCGCTGCGCTCGAGGAGGAGTTCGCCCGTGTCGTCGGCGGCGCGCGCGGCCCAAAGGATGCCGAGCGTGCCCTGGTAATCGGCTCGCGACCGCAAGACGAGCATTTCGAGGAGACGCTGGAGCTGGTGCGCTCGTCAGGCGTCGTGGTGGCTGGCACGCTACGGCAGAAACGGCGCATACATCCGAAGACAATCGTCGGCCGCGGCAAGTTACAAGAGTTGCTTCTCGAGGCGATGCGCCGCAACGCGGACGTAGCGATCTTCGATATCGATCTCAAGCCTGCCCAGGCACGGGCATTCGAAGACGCCACTGGAATGAAGGCGATCGATCGCACCCAGCTGATCCTCGACATCTTCGCCCAGCGGGCCCGCAGCCGGGACGGCAAGCTGCAGGTCGAGCTCGCGCAGCTGCGCTACTCACTACCCCGATTGACCGACCAGGACGCCGGCCTGTCGCGTCTCACCGGCGGTATAGGCGGACGTGGACCCGGCGAAACCGTGCTGGAGATTGGCCGACGCCGCATCCGCGATCGCATCCGGCGCCTGGAGGAACAAGTCGAGCAACTATCCAAGCAGCGCGACGTCCGACGGCGGCGGCGACGCCAGCAGGGCCTGCCGGTGCTATCGATCGTCGGCTACACCAACGCCGGCAAGAGCACTTTGCTCAACGCGCTGACCTCGTCGAACGTCGAGACCAAGGACCTGCTGTTCATGACGCTCGACCCCACCACTCGACGGCTGCGTTTCCCGCGTGAGGACGAGGTGATCATCACCGATACCGTCGGGTTCATTGCGGAGCTGCCCGCCGACCTTGTCGCCGCGTTCCGCGCCACGTTGGAGGAGCTCGTCGATGCAGATCTTCTACTGCATGTCATCGACGCGGCCGATCCGCATATCGACGACAAGATCGACGCCGTCAACGGCCTGCTCAAGGACCTCGATGCCGGGTGCATCCCAGTGCTGAAAGTTCTCAACAAGGCCGATCTTGTGGCCGACGACGAGCTGGCCGGATTGACCACCAGGTACGATGCGGTTGCCGTTAGTGCCACCAAGCGAGACGGCCTCGACAGGCTGTTGGCGGAAGCCGAGAGTCGGCTCAACGACAAGCGACCGGCGAGCTAGCGCGCCGCTCCTGAGCGACAGCATACGCACCGCGGCCTCTAGGGGGCCTGGAACCAGGCACGCAGGATCTCCTGAGCCGGCTTGTTGCGCGGCGTGAAGTCACTGTTACCAGGTCCGCCCCAAGCAAGATCCGTATACCAGATCCAAAAGTACGCCCCTACGAGGCAACCGCCCTCGCCAGCCACCGCACTGAGTGACTCCGCCAGACAAGCATAGGCGGCGGCCTGGACGGTGACATCGACAATCTGATCGTCGTGCCACTCCCAGGGACGGTACGCAGCCCCGGATGCCGACTTGTAGCCGACCTCCGTAAGCAAGACGGGGCGGTCGTAGCGCACCGCTACGGTTGCCATAACGTCGCGGATGCGATCCAAGCGCTCGCCGCATTGATCACCGTCGAGCGCTTCGTCGCGATAGCCGGTAAGAGACCAAAACGCGTCGACGCCGATGGTGTCGACTACGTCCCACCATTCGATCTGCTCGAACTCGCTGTTCCAGTTGGCGGCGTAGGTAAGCTCGCCGGCAAACACCTGGCGGATGCTGCCTGCCAGCTGACGCCAGAAGTCGGGGCGTCCCAGAGCTACTCGCGTGAGCTCCGAGCCCATGGAGAAACCGGCAACCTGCTCCTGGGCACCGAGCCGAGCAAAGCCGAGCACCGCGTCACGATAGGCACGCTCCCACAGCGGCCACGCCGACCGGTCGGGGTCGATGTCGCCTCGCCACGCCCCGGCCGAACGATCGTCGAGCCAAAGGTGGGGCTTGAGCAGTACCGCCAGCCCGCGTTGGTGCGCCATGCGAATCGCCGACCGTGTATCCGACTCGACCGCTTCACGCGATCCTCGCCAGGTGAACTCGGTAGCACCCAGCCGCGGTTGGAAGAAGCTCGGAATCAGCGCCACGTGATCGACACCCAGGTCGATCAGCGCATCGAGGCTCGCTGGCAAAGCACGGAGATCAATCGGCGCGCCATAGCCACCGATCGGCTCGATGTTCATGCCGCGTTGAAAGCTCCCAGGCAGCAGCATGCCGGCCATCCCGGGCCCGCCAGTCGGCGCATCCGGCCTGTCAGAAACACTGCACGCGCAGGCCATCACCAGCACGACGGGAGAGAGCCACCGGCGGCGCCAGCGACGCCCGGCGGGCGGCAGCGACCAGCTGCACCTGTCGAGCCCCCACAGTCCACTCATCATCGCATCCTACATGCGGTTCTGAGCCTGTCATGCCCCGTGACTGGCGTCGAGTGGCTCGGCGCGGTCAAATAGCCGCGTGCCAGCCAACGCGCCACGGAGCTCTCGATGAGACATAAGCGCTTTGCCCCCTTGCTCGTCCTTCCTCTATTGACCGGCGCGATGACGCTCGCAAGCAGCGCCTCTGCCGCGCCAAGCGCTGCGGCCGTTCCCGCGATGGGGCTGCAAGGCTGTGGCAACTGGCGCTACCCAGTGCTTTGTCGTGTCGAGCTGCGCGTCAGGAGCAGCACCTCAAGCTGGGAGGACTACGACCCAGACGAGGCGCTCGCCATTCCGCCACGCGGGGACCTCGATATCCAGATCGTCGGACGCGACCAGGACGGCCGTGGCTTTCCTCAAGATCGCCTGACCCTGGGGCTCGAAGATCGCGACTGCAGAAGCGCGCTGGACATCGAGCAACGAGGCGAGGGAACCGTGCGGATCTCGGCGCGACGCACTGACGGGCGCTGCCGGCTCGAGCTTTACGTGCCTGGCAACCTCGACTTCGCGTGGCGCATCGATGCCGAGGTCTACCGCGATATTGCCTCCGGCTACGAGCGCGACGAGGCCGAGGTAATCGTCGGCGCACTCTATCGCGGCATACTGGGACGCGACGCCGACGCTGGCAGCCTCTCCGGCGCCGTGTCCGAGGTACAACGAGGCCGCCTCGAAGCACAGGTTCAGGCGATGCTTCGCAGCGGCTTCTTCCTGCAAAGCGCCGCGAGCACAACCCCGGCAGAGCTACTCGACAAGCTCTATCAAGGGCTGCTCGAGCGTAGCCCGGACTCCACGGGAGTCCGTGACCTGTTGCCGCAGCTGGAGCGGCGGCGCTACCTGGACGTGGTTCTTGCAATCCTCCGTTCAGCCGAGTTCGAGGAGCGGTTTCTGCAATGATCATGCCTTCATTCCGCTCGCATCCTTCGCTTCCGACGATGGCCCTGATGCTCGCGGCGCTTGCCGGCTGCCAGCCTGACGCCGAGACGGCAACACCGGCGGATCGCCCCGATCCGGTTGTTGCGCTGCCGAACGAGGCGGAGCTCGACGACAGCACGGCGCTGGCGCTGGCCGCGATGCCACTGGCCTGCCTCGATCGACCGCACACAGCGCCCCGCGGGACCGGGTATCTGTACGAGCGCACACCAGCGCTACGTCCCAACTTCGAGACGACGCGCGCCTTCTACGGCTGCTTCGACTGGCACTCGGCGGTGAACTCGACTTGGGCGCTGGTCAAGATCCTCGATCGTTTCCCGGAGTCGCGCATCGCTCCGCTCATTGCCGAGAAGCTCGGCGATCATCTCGGAGCCGAACCGCTGGCCGGCGAGCTCGCTTTCTTCACCGACAACCGCTCGTTCGAGCGCCCGTACGGTTGGGCTTGGCTGCTGGCGCTGTACGCGGCGCTGAGCAATTCAGCGCACCCGGATGCTGCGACATGGGCGGCGAACGCGGCGCAGCTGGCGCAGCTGTTCGTCGACCGCCTGCCCCTCTATCTCGGAAGCCTCGACTACCCGGTGCGCGTCGGGACCCATGCCAACACCGCCTTCGCGATGGACCTGATCCTGGACTATGCCGAGAGCACCGAGGATGCGGGGTTGCGACAGCTGGTGACCTCGCGCGCCAAGGCACTCTACGGGGTCGACGTCGATTGCCCGCTGACTTACGAGCCATCGGCCTCCGACTTCTTGTCACCATGTCTACAAGAGGCGGTGTTGATGTCGCGGGTCCTCGAACAGTCGGAGTTCGTGAGCTGGCACGACAGTTTTCTGCCGGCCGCAGATAGCCTCGACTTCGGCGTGCTTGCCGAACGGGTGCAGCTGGGCGAGAGCGTCGCAGAAGACGGCGGGCTCATGGGAGCGAAGTCGCATCTGATCGGGCTGGCCTTCACACGTGCCGAGGGGCTCAGCCGCCTGGCGGCCGCCCTCGGTAGCGAGCATCCGAGCTTCGCAGCGTACCGATCAACTGCTGCGCAGCAGGCCGTCCACGGCACCGCAGCGATGTTCGAAGCCAACTACTACGGGTCGCACTGGATCGGCACGTTCGCGCTCAAGTACCTCATCACGCTGCAGTAGCCGCTGCGACGACATACTAAGATCGACGCAATACCAAGTTCGGAAACGCCATGCCGGTTTCTCTAGACAACTCGCGCGTCGTCTACCAGGCTCTCAAGTCATGCGGCGTCGAGATCATCTCGGCGCTGCCGGAAACCTGGCTCGTCCACCTCATCCATCTTGCGGAGGAGGACGCCGATACCACACTAGTGCGCCTCGCCAGGGAAGAGGAGGGAGTCGGTGTTTCAATGGGCGCCCATCTCGCCGGCGTTGGTTCGGCGATGCTCATGCAGAACCATGGATTCCTGGCCTCAATCAACGGCATCGTCTCCGGGGCTCAGCTTTACCGTATTCCCCTGTTGATGCTGATCAGTGACCGCGGCTCATTCGGCGAGCGCGACCCGTGGCAGACCGAGGGTGGCGGACAAACCGTGCACGTCCTCGACGCTCTGCGCATTCGCCACACTCGCTTGGACGCGCCTGACCACGTGCCACACCGAGTCGAGCAGGCGATGTCACTGGCGTACTCGTCATTGCGGCCGGTGGGGGTGCTGCTCGGGCGCGACCTGATGTGGGAGGAGTGATGGCGATCGATCGGATGCTGCGCACAGACGCCCTCCGGGCGCTCTACGACCGGCTCGCCGACTGCGTGGTGGTGACAATCATGGGAGCGGTGGCGGTAGAGCTCCAATCACTCGGACACCGCCCCAACCACTTCTATCTGCAGCACGCCATGGGGTTGGCGTCGTCGATGGGGCTGGGTCTGGCGCTGGCACTACCGAACCGGCAGGTCGTGGTTATCGACGGCGACGGGTCGGCACTGATGAACCTCGGTGGGCTCACCACGTTGGGACGCTACCGACCCGGTAACCTCGTGCATCTGGTGTTCGACAACGAGAGCCTGTTGTCGGTCGGCGGCTTTCCTACTGCCACCGCCACAGGATCTGACCTGGCAGCGATCGCCGCCGGAGCGGGAGTTCCCCGTACCAGCACTGTCCACGATATCGATACGCTGCTCACGGCGTTCGACGCCGCTCGTGAGGCTCGCGAGCTGTCCACGATCATCGCCAAGGTGGCGGCCGAGGGGCCCAAGGCATTCGTTACCGAACTAGGGCTGCTGGAGAACCGCTTCCAATTCGCCCGCTACCTACAGGAGGGCTCATGAGCAGCCTTCTGAGCCAGCTCACCGATGCGATTCGGGGCGGCAGCGTTCGCATTGTCGATCTAACGCAGCCCCTCGGGCCGGACACCCCAGTGATCGCCCTACCACCGCCGTTCGCTCTCTCCCCGGGGGTCACCATCGAGCAGATCTCGCGATTCGACGACGACGGGCCGGCCTGGTACTGGAATGCCCTGAGCTTCGGCGAGCACACCGGCACGCACTTCGACGCGCCCGGCCACTGGATCAGCGGCAAGGATCTGCCAAACAACACCACCGATACGATCCCGCCGGGCCGTTTCATCGGCCCCGCCAGCGTCATCGATGTAACCGCGCAGGTGACCGATGACCCTGACTACCTGCTCACCCCAGAAGATCTGGAGAGCTGGGAGGGCGAACACGGGTCCCTGGCGACCGGCGGGTGGGTGCTGCTGAGCACTGGGTGGAGCAACCGGCGCGATGCCGAAGCGTTCCTCAATATCCACGATGACGGGCCGCATAGCCCAGGATTCCACACCGACACGATCCGGAACCTGGCCGAGCGAGACATTCTCGGCATCGGCGTTGAGACAGTCGGCACCGATGCCGGCCAGGCAGGCACCTTTGATCCCGCTTTTCCGGCCCACACGATCATGCACGGGGCCGGCAAGCTGGGACTCGCCAGCCTGTGCAATCTCGATAAGCTGCCGCCGACCGGCGCCGTTGTAATCGCCGCACCGCTAAAGCTCGTCGACGGCAGCGGCAGCCCACTGCGCGTTATCGCGCTGGTTGAGGAGGTCGCCTGACGGCGGCACCCGGGCGGCTCAGGTGTTGATTCGTCGTCGCTCTATCCGGCCCAGTAGCCGATCGGCGACGCACCGTCGGCGGCCAGCGAGGGGCTGCATGACAGGCGCGACCCATCGACGTAAGGTAGCGGCCAACGGGAGCGAGTGAATGCGCAACGAGGTCAAACGGCCGGGCTGGGACGACTACTACATGGGGATCGCCCATGCGGTGTCGGCGCGATCCAATTGTCTGCGCCGCAGCGTCGGAGCGCTGATCGTCGTAGGCAAGTCGATCATCAGCACCGGCTACAACGGCTCGCCGATGGGGGTGAAGAACTGCTCCGATGGCGGATGCCCGCGATGTGCGTCCGACGCCGCCCCGGGGGTCGGTTACGACACCTGCATTTGTGTTCATGCTGAGCAGAATGCGTTCCTGTTCGCGGCGCGCCACGGCAACTCCACCGAGGGAGGCACCCTCTACACGACCCTGCGGCCGTGCTTCGGATGCGCCAAAGAAGCAATTCAGGCCGGGATCCGGGAGATCGTGTTTGCTGGAACCGAGAAATACGATGCGGAGCTGGAGGAAGGGTACGGTCAGCTGATTGCCGAGTCGGGCCTCTTCTTCCGACACTGCCGCAGCGACGTCGAATAAGAAACCCTCGGCCGCGGACCTCCGTCAGGCCGGCAGGACGATTGAACGGCGCTCCGCGTCGGCGCTCCGCCGGTAGAGGATCACGACGCGTCCGATCGAGCCAACATGCTCGGCGCCGCTGGCGTCCATCAGCATGGTGGCGATGGTCGATCGCTCGGAGCGCTCGGCGTCGAGCCGCACCTTGATGAGCTCGTGATCCTCCAGCGCGGTGTCGAGCTGTGATCGCACCGCTGCGGTAAAGCCCTGCTTGCCAACGTGAACCGCCGCCGCCAAGCCGTGCGCCAGGCCACGCAGATGACGTCGCTGCTTACTGGTCAGTGCCGGCCGAGACGACCGATCCGCGGGATTCAATCGTTCGCTCCTTGAGGACTCCGAGGACAATGTCTTGGTTATACCGTGCCACAGCTGCGGACGCAGTCAGCCCCAACCCGTGGCGCGAACGTGAAGCAACAGGGTGCCGCCCGGCACAGTGGTAAGCACCACTTGGTACCGGGGCGCGGTTGGGCGCCCCGGTACCATCGTTCTCAGCCGTTTCGCAGCGGCATGTGCTGCTGGCGCAGAATCGTATCGAGGTCGGCCCACAACACCCGGCGTCGCTGCAGGCTGCGGGTCGACTCGATCTGCACAACGAGATCGCGCGCCTGCTGATGCCACTCGGCGACGCGATGTGGACACGCGAAGCGATCGATCAACATCGGTGGCCCGTCTTCAGGTGACGTCGCGATGATCGCCCGCGCCTCCTCACAGCGACTGCCGCAGACACGGCAGGGCACCTCGTGGCGCTGACTTGGTCCGGTCACGAAGGTGTCGTAGTCGATCTCGGCATCGGCGCCGAAGAGATGTGCTCGCCAGGTGGAAAGCCAGTTGGAAACGTACATCGCACTCGTCCTTTCGAAGAGATACCGCGCCGCGGGCGCGGCTGATTTCGCACATGGTTCCGGGCAAATGCCCCGCCGGCCGTACCACCGTCAGGACGACGGTTGGCGAGCGGGTCTGCGAGCCGGTCCTCTCTCCGCTCTCTTCATGCTGCGGCCCCTGGCCGCGTCTCCGTGCTTGCGATGCGCTCCTCCCGCGTGGTCACAGGCCCAACGAAAAGGCCCGCGGCAGATGCCGCGAGCGCGGCAACTTAGATGGTCCCTGCTTGCTGCCCCGCGCGGCCCATCAAGTTGCTGCAAATCACCGCTACGGTACGTATACATGTAGCAGGCCGGAGCGCCGCGTTCAACGGACCCAGTGGCCTGCAACAGATGCCACTAGTTGGCGTCGTTCCCCTTGGGAGCAAAGCAGAACGACGTCGCGATGAGAAAGTCCATTGTTCTCCTCGGGTCGTGTGAACGACGGATCGTGACGGGTCGTATCGAGGTCACTGGCGGGGTCGAGTGTCAACCGGCGCCTGTACCGAGGCTCACGCTGCGCCTCGACGAATCGCCCACACAGCTCACAGAACAGCCGCCACAGGGCTGCGTTGGAGAGCGTCTCAGTCCTTCCCGGCACTGCTGAACAAGCGGTCGAGAGACGGAGATTCCACCACCGGGGCGCGTATGGCGGTCAGGACGTACAAGACCGTCGAGAGGAAGACTGCAGGGAAGACCTGATGCACGGTCGCGGCAATCGGCAGCCGCGGCCACAACAGCAGGGTCACCAAGCCGCCGGCGAACGACGCCAACACAGCCACGCCCGTGCCGCGACGCCAGTACAACCCCAGCAACACGGAAGGCGCGAAGCAAGCCGCGAACACAGCCCCCGAGAGCACCGTCAACGTGACGATCCCTCCGGGCGGGCGCAGCGCGATCAATGCCGCAATCAGCGCAAACAACGCCACCCACAACCGCGTCTTACGAAGCTCGGCGCCGGACCCGCCGAGCAACCCCGCGATATCACGCTCGGCCGTCGACGCCATCACCAGCAGCACGCTATCGAGCGACGACATCGCCGCCGCGACCATCGCCAACAGGAGAAACGCGGTGACCCCGGGACTGAACACATCGCCACCCGTCAGCAGCAGCGGAACGACCTGATCAGTGTCGTCGATTCCGCTCGGGTAGATACGACGGGCATATAGCCCAATCGGCACCAGCAGCGAGTAGACCAGCGCGAATGCCAGCGTCGAGGTCCAGAATCCGGCCCGCACCGCCTCGACGCTCTTCAGAGCATAGAAGCGCGACAGCTGACGGGGGTCGGTAACGAACTTGGCGGTGCCCGCCACAAGCACGCCCAGGACATATATGAACGGTAGCGGGCCATTCCACGAGAACAGATGCGCCGTCTCGATCGAGGCGCGTACCTCGGCGAGCGCGCCCAGCCCACCGGCGGCGCGGACCGTGCCGGTGAACAGCAGAACCGCCGCGAAGATCATTACCACGCCCTGCACAGCATCGGTCTTCACCACCGAGATGAATCCGCCGACCATCGTGTATGCCACCACGATCACGAACACGACGGCGATTGCCCCCTCGTACGGGATCTCGAGGAACGCCTGCACCAGTGTGCCGATGCCTTTGAACACCGCGATCATGTAGAAGAAGCTGGCGAACAGCACGATCACCGCAGCCGACACGCGCGCCGGCGTGCTGGCGAATCGAAACCCGATGAAGTCGGGGATGGTCAGCGATCCAAGCTCCTCGGTGAAGATACGCACCCGTGGCGCCACACAGCGCCACGCCAGCGCCGACATGATCACGGTCAGAGGCGCCAACAGCAGCCAGGCGATCCCCCATTCGTAGCTCTGGCCCGCAAACCCCACGAAGCTATTCGTGCTCGAGTAGGTGGCGAAGAACGACAGCCCCAGGGTGACCCCACCCATTGAGCGGCCACCGACGTAGTAGTCGGCCAGCCCGTGAGTCTCGCGACTGCCGCGCCACGCGTGATATACAAGCACACCGGTATAGAGCGCTAGCAACAGGTGTACGGGCCAGTAGGTCACCAAGGAAGCCCAGATCGCACTCACCTCAAACTGGCTCCGCGAAGTACTGGCCGAGGGCCGGTTTGGTCACCTTGCCCATCGAATTGTGGGGGAGTCGCTCAAGATACCGGATGCGGCGAGGCACCTTGTACGGCGCCAGCCGTTCCTTGCACCAGCTGCGGATGGCCTCCGGAGGAGGCTCATCACCACCCACCACGACGAGCGCTGCGCACACACACTCGCCCCACTCCTCGTCGACCACGCCGACTACGGCCACGTCGGCGATCGCCGGGTGCAAGCGTAGCATCTCCTCGATCTCCAGAGCCGAGACCTTGTACCCACCGGTCTTGATAATATCGACACTGCGGCGCCCGAGGATACGGAAGTAGCCGTCTTCCTGTACGCCCTCGTCACCGGTCTTGAACCAACCCTCGCGGAACGCCTGCGCGGTCTCCTCGGGTCTTCGCCAGTACTCACGGAACACCTGCGGGCCGCGCACCTCGATCTGGCCGGACGTACCCTCCGCTACCTCGATGCCGGCGTCATCCACGATGCGGGCCTCGACGCCGGGTAGCGGCTGCCCGACGGTGCCGGCACGGCGCTCGCCGTCTAGCGAGTTGGACAACGCCATGCCGATCTCGGTCATGCCGTAGCGCTCGAGAAGACGGTGTCCGGTGATCTCTTGCCAGCGTTCCATCGTCGATACCGGTAGCGCCGCTGAGCCCGACGTCATCAAGCGCAATCCCGCCACCGGCCGCGACCATCGGGCTCGTGCCTCATCCGAGGCGTTCCCCCAGGCACGGATCAACCGACCGTAGATCGTTGGAACCGCCATGAACACAGTGATATCACCCGAGGCCAACCGCTCCCACACCGTGTCGGCCTCGAAAGGTGCGGAGAACTCGCAGCAAGCGCCCGACCAGAGTGCCGTGTCCATGGCGACGATCATCCCGTGCACGTGATGCAATGGCAACACGTGCAGAATGCGATCGTCGGCACGCCAGCCCCAGGCCTGCACCAGAGCCGTGATCTGCGCTTGGACCATCGAGTGCGTCGTGACGACTCCCTTCGGCGCGCCCGTCGTACCGCTCGTGTAAACCATGAGCGCCGGGCGATCGGGGGCCACCTCCGGGAGCGCTGGCACCGCGGCTTGAGCGCTCAGCGCCGGCACGGTCAGGAGCTCGATTCCGGCGCGGCTCGCGATGCCACGCAGGCGCTCTGCCTCCGCGTCAGATCCGATCAGGGCAGCGGGCTCACAGTCGGCGACGGCGCGCTCGAGCTCGGGCTCGGGGTGTGACAGCGCCAGGGGTACGGCCATTCCGCCGGCGCGCCAAATGCCCCACCGCACGGCAACGTGATCAGCGCTCGGCGGTACGAGAAAGGCCACGCGCCGATCGCGCAGGTCATCCCGGTCGCTGAGCAGGGCTGCTGCAACCGCGTCCGAGCGCGCCAGCAGCGCCGAGTACGTCGCCGTCCCGCCTGATCCGTCGATCGCCAGCCGGTTGCCGAAATTTCCGGCTCTGCGAGCAAGCTCGATTCCCATGCGCGTAGACTCTATACACGCTGCGCGACCAGGGTCCGATCTATGCGGGCCGGTGTCGACAGCCTATGCGCCTGGATGAACAGCAATGGGCCGATACCTTCGCCCGTGGTCCGTCTCACGGCCACCGATTTTGGTTTTCGCCGGTGCAGCGGATAGATTGCGGAGGTGCCTGCAAGCTACGCCGTGTCGGAGTGTATCCGATGAAGAAGTCCCGCCCACCCGTTCTTGCCATCGCGCTGTTGATGCTCGTATCGGCAGCCTTACTGCCCTCGTCGAGAGGCGCGGCCACCGCGATCCGCTCGAACACCATGGCACATCCAGGGCTCGATATCGCCCAGGAAGCCCTGCCGGCACAGGCACCGCTGTTCCGTAGCGCGGTGACACGGGTGCGCGTCGACGCCATCGTCACCGACAACGACGGCAATTTTATCGACGACATCACGCGGCAAGAGTTCCAGATCTTCGAGGACGGCGTCGAGCAGCGCATTCTGAACGTTCAGCTGGTAGATCTCGAGAGCGGCGAAACGGTCGACGTGAAATCGGGATCTGCGGCGCACGAGACCGCCAGCTCGAGTGCCGGCGGCAACGGTGCGAACAACACAGGGTCGGAGCTCAGATCGATCACCAGGACGCCCGGCACACTCGGTGCAATCGTCTACCTAGTCGACCTGCCAAGCCTGGATCCGGCAGACAAGCCGGCGCTCGCCGCGACTTTCAGCGACTTCTTCAAGAGTTCCGCGGCGCTGCGCGTGCCGCGTAGCGTGTTCATGATCGACCAGCATGGCGCGGTGCAGGAGCTCGCCCCCCTGACCACTGATCATGACGTGCTACGCCAGGCCGCTGAGAAGATGTCGGCTGCTGGCCTGACACGCAAGACCATCTTCACGCGCCTGACGACGGACTACGAGCCCATGATGCAGCGGGCGATCGACGCGATGAACTCCCCCACCACGGGCCGCGCCGGTATAGGCACGGAGTACGCGGAGAACATAACCCTGCGAGAGATCATCGAGTCGACGGAGGAGCAGGCACGGCGAGACGGTGAGCTGGAGCGCATCAGGGGTGCGGACACACTCGCCACCCTTCTTCGCTTCACCAATGCTCTGTCGGCCATGGAGGGACGGACGGCGCTGGTGTGGATCTCCTCGGGTGCCATGCTCAGCGAAGGCGGCCCATACTCAGCCTACGCCACCGCCATACGCGAAGCGTTTGCCGTCGAAGTCGGTGGATCCCGGCTCGGCCGCTCGGCCCCGAACCGTCGCATCCTGGACCTGATGGACGAGCTGTACGAGACCGCGAACACCGGCAACGTGAGCATCTATGCGGTGGATCCGCGGCCGATCTCCGCGCTCAACAACCTCGGGACCGGAGTCTCCGTCAGCAACGATCTCGTTTCGCAGGCGCTACGACAGTACGTCCGACCTGCGTATCGCGACCTCACTGCGCCTCTGCGCGAGGTTGCCAACAGAACCGGCGGCCGGGCGTTCATCGGCTGGAGCAACCTGTTGGACGCCTTCGAGCAGCAGGCCCGCGACGCGAGCCGCTTTTACCTGGTGTTCTACGAGCCGCCGCCGCCGCATGCCGATGGCGAGTACCATCAGATCGAGGTGATCCTGCCGCGGCCTGGCTTGCAGATCCGGGCGCGCTCCGGCTACCGCGATCTGTCAGACTCCGAGCTGAAGACCCGCAAGATCGCCGCCGCGCTAGCACTGCCCGGCTCGGTCATGGGTCGTCCGGTTCCCACTGCGGCGTACCAGCGATTCGCCGACGACGGCACGCCAACCATCCTGCTAGTCGCTGGCCTGCCACTGCCGGCGGAATCAGTCGACGGCAGCTGGGCCCCGGCGTTCGAGAGCATCGATATCTCGAGCCCCGACGCCACCGCTGCCGACGGCCGGGTTGAGACCCTCGGTATCCGATACTTCCGGGTACACGCCGTGGCGCTGAGTCGCACCGGCGAAGTCGGCGGCGAGAGCCATGTGGTGGTGGAACCGAGGCCGGACCTGTTTCGATACGCGCCCGACAACGCTTTCCGGCACTTCCGGTATACGGCCGAGTGGAGCATCGATCCGGGCGAGTACGATCTGCGTGTAGTGATCGCCGAGGACAGTGGCGACCGCGTCGGCACGGCGCGCCTCGAAGTTGAGGTGTCCCCTCCGGGAGAAGGATGGAACATCGGAGACCCGATGCTCGTTGCGGTGGATCCGCGCGCCGGGCTGATGCCGCTGCTCGGGCAAAGCGTGCCGGCAGGCATGCCGATCGCAGCCAGCGTCGAGGTCATACATGGCATCGATCCGCTCGTATCGGCAGCGGTTTTTCGTCGCGATGCGCGCCGATCGGTTGCGGATGTACCGGGGCAGCCGATGCCGGCCACCGGCCTGACGGTGCACCGAGGAGCGCTGATGCTGCCCACCAACCTCGAGCCAGGGGACTACCTGGTCGAGGTTCGGGTCATCGATGTCGACGCCGATGGGCAGGCGATTCGGCTGTTGCCCCTGCAAGTAGTCGCCAGCAACTAGTAGGCTAGCTCGAGCAGCTTTGCTGCTTTGCTTCAACGTCCCCGTACCAACCTCGGGCCTGGCGTGCTCAGGGCCTACGAGGCCCCTTGCCCCGGCTCGGTGGCGTTCACCAACGCCCCCATGTTGCCGTAGGGGTGGCGGTTCTCATGCATCTGCTGGTGCGCCTCACCGATCTCATCGAACGCGAAGGTATGTGATAGGCATGGGTCCACCTTCTTGTCGATGATCAGCTGGTTGACCGCCGCCGCCTGTTCGTCGTTGGACAGGTGGCTGCCCTGGAAGCGCTTCTGGCGCATCCAGTGATATCGCAAGTCGAGGGTGGCGTTGTATCCAGTAGTGCCGGCACAGATCACCACCATGCCACCGGTCGAGGCCACGAAGATCGACGTCGGGATGGTTGCCTCCCCCGGGTGGTCGAAGACGACGGTCGGGCTCACCCGCTCGCCGGCAGCTTCCCAAATCGCTTTGCCGAAGGCTCGCGCTCCTTTCGCCCAGGCGCCGTACTCTGGTGTGTTGGTATCGGGCATCACCCCCCAGTGGTCGAAGTCCTTGCGATTGATGACGCCGATGGCACCGAGGCGCTTGCAGAAGTCGACCTTGTCGTCGCTGGAGACGACGGCGATCGGGCGGCCGCCGACCGCGGCGGCGATCTGGATCCCCATCGAGCCAAGGCCCCCGGCACCGCCCCAGATCAGCACGACGTCATCAGGCTCGACAACGTTCGGCGCCCATCCCATCAGCATGCGGTAAGCGGTCGAGGCACAGAGCATGTAGCAGCCCGCCTGCTCCCAAGTAAGGTGTTTGGGCTTGGGCTGACACTGGTGCGCTTGCGCCTTGGCGAACTGGCAGAAGCTACCGTAGTTGGTCTGGTAGCCCCAGATCTTGGTGCTCTCGGCCAGCATCGGGTCGCGTCCGGACAGCACCCATGGATCCTCCGGGTGCCACCAGCCACTATGGACGACTACCTCGTCGCCTGGCTTCACGTTGGTGACATCGTCGCCGACCTTCCAGACGATCCCTGAGCAGTCGCTGCCACCGGCGTGAAAATCCTCCGGCTCGCCGCCCTTCTGACGGACCGCGATGACATCGAGCGGCTTGCCGAGCGCCGCCCATACGTTGTTGTAGTTGATGCCGGTCGCCATGTTGTAAATCAGCACTTCGTCGGGACCAATCGCCGGCGTCGGGATGACCTCATGCTGAAAGGCGTCACGAGGCTCACCGAAGCGGTCCTGCCTGATGATGCAGGCGTGCATCTCCTCGGGCACCTCGCCAAGCGGGGGGCGTTCTCCAAGCTCACAGATCTTCATCGGGGTCTCCTGACCGAGGCAGTTCTCAAGGCTTTCAATTTCAACGGGGAGTTGGCCACACACCAGTACGGTGTTAGGTCCTCTCATATCGCCGGTCAGCCCGCCGATGTCAAGTCGGCAGCGGCGTTCGGGCGACCTTCAGACACCTGTTAGGGTGCTTCCATGCCACCGTCGAAGACTACCGAATCGCTCGAGGCGGTGCTCCGCAACGAACGGATGTTCGTGTTGGGCGGGCTGACTATCGGATCGCTGTTGGCCTGGATGTACACCGTGCGGCTGGCGGGAGCGCTTTCGCACTTGCACGCTGGGCACCTCGGAATGGCGCGGACACTGCCGTGGACTCCCGAAGACCTCGCGCTGTTATTCGTCATGTGGTCGGTCATGATGACCGCGATGATGGTTCCGACCGCTGCACCGATGGTGTTGGCGTTCGCCAAGATAACGCGTCAGCAGGACCCACACGTAGGGCTCTCGTCACCGGTGAGTGGGTTCGTGGTGGGCTACGTCGCCGTATGGACCGTGTTCAGCGGCTTGGCAACCTTGGTGGAGTGGCGGCTGCACCTCGCCGCGCTGGTAACCGCCGACGGCGCCGCCGCCAACCCGTTCTTTGGAGGATTGCTGTTGTTCACCGCCGGTGTGTTCCAATGGACGCCGTTGAAACAGGCCTGCCTGCGGCACTGTCGGTCGCCGCTCGCCTTCTTCATGACCAGCTGGCGGGACGGTTGGCGCGGCGCCCTCTCCATGGGGCTCGAGCACGGTACCTACTGTGTCGGTTGTTGCTGGGCGCTCATGGCCCTGATGTTCTTCGCCGGGGTGATGAACCTGCTATGGCTTGCTGCACTCGCCGCCTTCGTGTTGCTGGAGAAGATCACTTCGTCGCCGCGACTGGTGAGTAACACGGCCGGCGTCCTGCTGACTGGATGGGGGCTGTACCTGATCAGCCTCGGCGTCGGGCAGGTGCTAATCTCCTGATTCGACAGTCGGTAAGTGGAGGAGATATGGCCGCACGCTGGAGAATCCGTGGCGAGATCGTGCTGAGTTGCAACTGCGACGTGTTCTGCCCGTGCGTGGTTTCGCTCGGTACCGCTGAGCCCAGCCACGGCGTCTGCCACACGTGGTACACGATCAATATCCACGAAGGAAATGCTGGCCGGCTGAAGCTCGACGGCCTCAAGGTCGCAGCCTTGATGGATGTCCCGGGCGCGCTGGCCGACGGGGGCTGGACCGTAGCGCTCTATATCGACAACAAGGCGACCCCGGCCAAGGCGAAGGCGCTCGAGAAGATCCTCTCGGGCAAGGCGGGCGGACCCGTCTCCTGGTTCTCCATGATGATCGCCGAGTTCCTCGGCACCAAGCGAGTGCCGATCCGCTTCGAGGAAGAGGGGCGCGGCTGGCGTATCAGCATCCCCAAGATCATCGACGGCCATGTCGAGCCGATCAAAGGCCGGAACGGTAAGGGCGTCACCACGGTCACCAACAGCGCCTATTGGATGTCTCCCGACATCGTCGTTTGCCAGGGGACGGTGAGCAGGTTCCGTGACTGGGGTCGCAACTGGAACCTCACCGGCCAGAGTGGCGAGTACGCCAAGATCGATTGGGAAGGTCCCTAGCAGGCCGTGGTGGAAGGGTGGCGGGCCTGCTAGAGGTGATCTGCTAGTCGCGCCGAGCGACGATCCCGCGCGCTTGATCGACGACAATCCGCCCGGGCGCGACATTGGTGAGGACTGTCTCCTCGCCGACGCCCCAGTCGACTCGTAGCTCGTCGGCCAGCCCGGACGGGAGGTAGATGAGAAGCCGGGCGTCGTTGCCGCCGAGGTACCCATTGCCGCTGCTCAGCTGCAGCACCTGCTCATCGTCGCCCGAGCGCACCACGACGCGGGATCCATAGCCCATCCGGTTGGCGGCACGGCCCACCAGCCGCACCTGCAGTGCGGCGAGCTGTAGCTGGCTGTCGTTGCGCAGCAAATCTGGAGTGCCGTTGATGTTGGTTACCAACACATCAGCATCCAAGTCGTTGTCGTAATCGCCGATGAGCGCGGCGCGCGAAGGCGCCTCGATCGCCATCCCGGGCCCCGCTTTCTCGCCTACCTCCTCGAACCTCGCCTCGCCGGTTTCCTTCAGTCGATTCAACGACAGCAGGTTGCGCTGCGCGTACGGCTCGAACTCGTCGAGCTGCGGATAAATATGGCCGTTGGCGACAAACACGTCGGCGTCGCCATCGCCGTCAGGATCAAAGAACTGCACTGCCCAGCCCATGTATGGAAGGCTGCTGGCGGCCAATCCCAGCGGCTGGCTGACTTCTTCGAAGAGGCAGTCGCCGAGGTTGCGGTAGAGCGCGTTGTTGTCGTTCTGGAAGTTGCTGACGAGCAGGTCGAAACGCCCATCAGCGTCGAAGTCGGCCGCTGCAACACCCATCCCCGCTTGCTCCATTCCCTCGCTGCTGTAGCCCGCACCGGAGAATAATCCCCACTCATCGAGTATCCCGTCATCGTCGCGGCGATAGAGCAGGTTGATGGTCGAGTCGTTGGCCACGTAGATCTCGGGCCGCGCATCACCGTCGCAATCGGTGGCCACCAGGGCCAATCCGTAGGTCGCTTCGCGGTCGATTCGCTGGCTCGGCCACGGCTCGAACGTGCCATTGGCGCGGTTTCTGAAGAACGCGTCGCGAGCGCCATCGAGCCCCTCCGGCCCGCAGAACACGGCGACGCCCTGGTACATGCAGTAGCGATCGCCCACAGTCGGGGTGTTGGCACCGTCGAAATCGACGTACTTGGCGACATAGAGATCGACCCACCCATCGCCGTCCCAATCGACGAAGCTGGCGCTGGCGCCCCAGCCGGTATCCTCCACACCAACCGTCCCGGCGCTGAAGGTCCCGTCGCCATTGTTGCGATAGAGGCGGTCCGGGCCGATCGCCGTTACCAGCAGGTCGGGAAAGCCATCGTTGTCAACGTCGGCGACCGCTGCACCATTGCCCCAGACGCTCTCGCCGGCACCAGCGCCGGCAGGTACGCGGTCAAAGCGGTCATCGCGGCGTCGGAAAAGCATATGGCCGCCGCTGGCAGACCGGTCAGAAAGGCCGGCAACAGATGCGCCAACCGGGTCGGCACCAGAACCCTCGAGACCATTCACCAGGAACACGTCAAGGTGACCATCGCGGTCGTAGTCCAGCCAGGTACCACCGGAGCCACCGAACTCCGAGATGTACGCTTTTGCGGCTCCGCCGTAGTCGTGCGCGAAGGCGATCCCAGCGTTATCCGGCACCCGGTCGAAGCGCACTTCCTGAGCGTGTGAAGGAGTGGCGCGCCATAGCGTGGCGACAAGCAGCAGCGCTACGATCGGCGCGACGCGTTCCCGAAAGCCCCTGCGGGAGCCACCCCAGACCGTCGCCCGGCGGCCCCGGTCAGCCTTGCGTCGAATCATCGCCGAGACGCCGGCCGCCTTCCTCGTACTCCACCATGGGGAGAGGCGGTGGGGCGAGCGCTTCTCCATAGTCCTCATGCAAATCCTTCACGAAAGCCCACACGAGCACGAACAACGAGAGAAGCACCGGTAGCGCCATCACGATCGAGGAGGCCTGAATTGCCTCGAGGCCGCCGATGGCAAGCATCATCATGGCGGTCAACCCGAGAACGACCGCCCACAGAACACGGTTCCAGCGAGCTGGCTCCTCGTCGGCGCGAAGCTCCCGTGTCGAAACCGAGGCGAGAATATAGGCCGATGAATCGATGGTGGTCGCCATGAAGATGAACAGCACGACAACGATGGTGGGCAAGACCACTCCGCTCATTGGTAGCGACGCAAGAATCGTCGCGCCCGTCTCCGCTGGACCCACTTCGGTGAGCAGCCGGCTGACGTCGAGAGCACCGGTGACCTGCAGATGGAGCGAGTAGCCGCCGAAAACGGCGAAGTAGGCCCAGCAGCCTACAGAGCCCCAGAAACACATCGCAAAGATGATCTCGCGGAAGGTGCGGCCTCGAGAGATGCGGGCGACGAACAGCCCCATCATGGGCGCGTAAGCCACCCACCATGCCCAGTAGAACACCGTCCAGGTCTGTGGGAAGCCGTCCTGGGCGATCGGATCGGTCCACAGGCTCATACGAAAGAAGTTGTTCATCATCAGGCCCATGCTGTTGCTGAACGTGTTGAGGATGAACACCGTCGGGCCGACTACCAGTGCAAAGGCAACCAGGAGGAGCGCCAAGTAGGTGTTGATGTTGCTGAGGCGGGCAATCCCACGCTCGAGACCCAGGTAGACGCTAGTGCCGAAGATCAGCGTCCAGATGAGCAAGATCACCAGGTTGAGACCGACGCTCTGCTGTATGCCTAAGATCTTGGCGGAGATCGCCGCAATCAGCGGCGTCCCCAGACCCAGCGACGTGCCTACGCCGCCGATAATCCCGAACATCACAGCGACGTCCATCGCAATGCCGAGTGGACCCGTAGCGTGACGCCCGAGGACGCTTTGCGAGGCCATACTGAAGGTCAGCCGGGGCCGTCGTCGGACGTAGTACGAGTACCCGATAACGATGGCCGGGACGGCCCAGAAGGCCCAGGCGCTGATGCCCCAGTGAAAGTTGCCGTACATGGCGGCCCACTCATAGGCGGGGGCCGAACCGGTCTCGAGCGCGAACGGCGGTGTTTGCAGGTAATAAATGGGCTCGAGCAGCGCCCAGTAGGTGAGGCTGGAGCCGATGCCGCCACAGAAGAGCATGGCGATCCAGGTGAACGTCGAGAATTCAGGCTTGTCATCAGGCCTGCCGAGCTTCACCGTGGCGAACCGGCCGAAGCTCAGCCAGCCGAGTAGGCCGAAGCAGGCAATCCCGGAGAACAGGTAGAGCCAGCCGAAGTTGTAGCCGACCCAGTTTCGCGCGTTGTTGACCACCAGCGCACTGGCCTCGGGCCAGGCCATGGCGCTGAAGCACAGCGTCAGGATAACGGTTAGCGCCGGCCAGAAGACGCGAGGCTCGATCTGTCTCTCCATTCGGGCCTCAGTCTCCTTCGTGTCGCGCCGCTGCAGGCGTGCTGCTCAGGGCCGCGGCGCGTCCGTTTCGCCATCACATTCGTTTGACGCGGGTCCACCAGCCCCACACTGTAACGTACCGCGTGGGAGCAACGTCGAGCGGCGCTCGGCGGACAGAATCCGCCTGATATCGTGCCGCCCCCCAGACGGCTCCCCCCACGCCAGGCCGCGTCTGCTGATGACCGGCCGCACGTGGCCCGCATCGCTCTCGGGCTCGAACCCGATCATTCGAGCCGGTGGGCTGGGAACTGTAACGTAGCGAGCATGCGGCGGACGATTCGTGTGGTTTCGGGCGACACCCTCGCGGTGCGCTCGTGCGCGTACCGGTGGCTCTTGTGGGCCGTCCTCGAGCTGCCGATCACTGTTCCCGCAGAGGCGCAGCCATCGCCCTCGAGCAGCGGCACACCGACGGCCACCCGACAAAAGCAAGACGAGCGGCAACAAGAACATCAAGCCAGGGGTCGGAGCGGGCCGCGCCGCGCTATTCCGGTGCGTATGGAGACCGAACGGCGCAGCGCGGGCGTCAGCGTCAACGTTCAACCGCCCAGCGGCGGCCCACCACTGCAGCAGATCCTGCCGGCACCTCCAAGGCCGCCGCGGCGGGTGATCCCCGTGCGCATGATGACGCCCTCGGAGCTCGGCCGCTCAGACAACGCGCTGATCATCGTCCCCCTGGCCGCGCCGACAGACACCGGCGACATCGCTGCACCCTCTCCTGGTGGCACCATGCCAGCCGATCCGCCGAACGCGCTGCCGACAGCGCCACGCACGCCGCGAACCGCCGGCGTCACACCCAGCATGCGGGTCGGGCGTGCGGCAGAGCCGCCGGTGCTCGACGGTCTGGTGAGCGAGGCCACCTGGGCGACAGCAGACGTCGCCAGCGGCTTTCTTCAGCGCGAGCCACGCGAAGGGCAGCCGGCGTCGGAGCGCACCGAGGTGCGCGTCCTCTACGACGACGACAACCTCTATGTCGGCGTGATCGCCTACGACAGCAACCCGAGCGCCGTGCTCGCCACCGAGATGCGACGCGACGCGCTGGGCTCGCGGTTCGGCGGCTCGGACGACACCTTCAGCATCCTGCTGGACACCTTCCACGATGGTCGCAGTGCCTTTCTGTTCACCGTGAACGCGCTCGGCACCCGCTACGACGCCACTATTCGGAACGAGCGCGAGATCAACTCCGATTGGGACGAAGCCTGGGAGGCGGCGGGACAGATCACTGCGCGGGGATGGGAAGCAGAGCTGGTCATCCCTTGGCGTATCCTGCGTTTCTCCACCGGCCTGGCCGACTGGGGCGTCGACTTCGAGCGTCAGATCCGCCACAAGAACGAGCAGGTGGCGTGGAGCAACTACCGCCGCGACTTTCGGTTCATCGCCGTGTCGCAGGCCGGCGACCTGCGCGGCTTCGAGAATCTCTCGGTTTCGCAGCGGTTCCGGCTGCGGCCGTACTTCCTCGGCACCGCCGCCTCGCTGTTCGAGGATCCGGCACGTGTGAGCAATGTCGATCAGCAGTTCGGCATCGACGATTTCAAGATTCAGGTCACCTCGAACCTGACCGCTGACCTGACCTACAACACCGACTTCGCCCAGGTGGAAGTCGATCAGCAACGCGTCAACCTGACGCGCTTCTCGCTGTTCTTCCCCGAGAAGCGCGACTTCTTTCTGGAGGGGGCCAACAACTTCAGCTTCGGCCAGCAACGCGGTGGCGGCTTCGGCGCACCGCTGATACGGCTGTACCACTCGCGAAGAATCGGCCTGACGGACGACGGCGTGCCCATACCGATTGACTTCGGCGCCAAGATGACCGGCAAGATCGGCAGCGGTAACGTCAGCTTACTGAACGTCCAGACGAGCGATTCCGTGTTCGGTGCGGGGCACAACTATACGGCGCTGCGCTGGCGTCAGGATGTGCTGGAACGCTCGAGCGTCGGCGCGCTGATCACCAACGTCGCAGGCCCGGACGGAGCAACCAACACGGTTGTCGGAGCCGACGCCAACTTCACGTTCTTTGACAACCTCAACCTCGCGGCGTTCGGCGCTCGGGCCACCGACGATGCCCTCGACGACGGCAAGTTCGCCGGACAGTTCCGCGTTGGGTGGCAGAGCGACCTGTGGGGTGCGAGCGTCGACATCATGCGCATTGACCCCGAATTCGATAGCGATCTGGGCTTCGTCCTGCGGGAAGACGTCGTGCGGCGTGACTACCGGGCCTCATGGAACCCGCGGCCGAGCGTTCCATGGATGCGGCGAGTGAGCATGGACACCAATTTCACGACCTTCCACGACACTGCCGGAACGCTCGTCAGCCGCAGAGCGGAGGTCTTTACGTTCCTCAACTTCGAGTCGGGAGACTCGATCGGCGCAGGCTATGCAAGCGACTTCGAGCGGCTGGAGTTTCCCTTCGAGATTCACCCCGACGTGACGATCCCGCCCGGCGAGTACAGCTTGGACATGTTCCTGTTCACCTTCGGTGGCCGCAGCGTCAGCGGCAGCCTCAGTACCAACTTCGGAGAGTTCTATGATGGAACGATACTGACGCTGTCACCACGGCTGACGCTTCGGCTCAGCGAGAAGTTCCGCTTCGCTCCATCCTTCAGCTACAACAAGATCGATCTTCCGGGGGGGGGGAGCTTCACGTCCAACGTGCTCAGCGTGCGCGCCAACTACAGCTTCTCGGACCGCTGGCTCACCGATGCGCTGGTTCAGCACACCAACGTGTCGAACGATGTTTCGATCTTCGCGCGACTGCGCTACATCTACCACATCGGCGACGACATCTATCTCGTCTACCGTCAGGCAGGCGAGTACGACGGCTTGCGCTTCGGCCGCCATAACCGTTCGCTCACTCTGAAGGTAACGCGTTCGTTCGACTGGTAGACGCCATGGAACGAGCCTCCCGCGTTCGGCGGCAGAGGCTGCTCAGAAGCCTGCGGCACGGAATACTTTCTCGCCATCCACCAGGGTGAGCAACACCCGTACATCCTCGATCTGCGTTGTCGGGATATCGAACAGGTTGCGCTCGAGCACCACGAGGTCGGCCTGCTTGCCTACCATGATCGAGCCAGTGATATCGCCCTGGTGCAACAGAAACGCCGCATCCAGCGTCAG
>Ga0315339_1000407_pt1 | contig 56278 bp, 50 predicted proteins | sample ASW17metaG_FD_204514 | JGI IMG/M metagenome (GOLD analysis project Ga0315339, IMG submission 204514) | Ammonia-oxidizing marine archaeal communities from Pacific Ocean, United States - ASW #17 | ecosystem: Environmental > Aquatic > Marine > Oceanic | place: USA: California | collected 2016-12-05 | reverse complement strand
AGCCTCGAAGACCACTTCATCTTGGAATCGACTGGGCGACCTCGACAAATTCACGGGTTCTCGCAATCCGATCCTGCCAATTTCGATCAAAATCAGCCCGCATGGCCTTCATGGCATCGGAATCTCCCACAGACTTTGCCTCATCCAAGGTCGGAAACTCATAAAACGCAAAATGAACCGCCGGGTCTTCATCACTCCAGCCACGCCATGCGCTTGCAGCGTCGAATGCAGACAATGCTTCCGGCAGGTGAACATCCTGATACCACTGGTCGAACTTTTCGCGTTCCGCTTCCGGTACCACTGCACGAACAATCAGATAAGCTGCCATTGTCACACTCCAGGTCGGGGGTAAACTCCAACCTTAACGCAACGAGCGGTCCGGCTTCCACAGAAACCTTAGTCCACGTTTAACATTCACGGTCGAATCAGGTAAGGTGACCTGAATCGATACGACAGGTTGCGTAGCATGGGTAAACACCCGCGTCCAACAAACATTCTTCTGCACAAACAATCCCGCGTACTGGCAGTGGATTTTGATGACGGCAGTCACTTCGACCTCCCGTGCGAATATCTGCGGGTATTCTCGCCCTCTGCAGAAGTCCGGGGCCATGGCCCGGGCCAGGAGGTACTCCAGCACGGCAAGGAAAATGTTGGCATCGATCAAATCGAACCCCAAGGCTCGTATGCCGTCAGATTGTATTTTGATGACGGCCACAACACCGGTATCTATTCATGGGAAACCCTGTACGAACTGGGGCAGAACTATGATGAATTCTGGCAGGCATACTTAAACCGACTGAGCCAGGCCGGCCGGCACCGCCGTCCGACAAACAGCGGTATCACAGTGACCGTGACGCCACCGACACCTAAAATACCGGGTACCTGACCGGCTATGCCGGATGTCGATTCTGAGAAACAAGCGCTTCTGCACCGGTTCGGGAAGGCGCTGAACACTAACGACGTAGCGGCCGGCAGCACCGCCGCCACCGACGACTTTGTTTGGATCTATTATGAGGGCCCCGATCACCCGGAAGGTCGGATCATTCGCGGCTTCAAGGCAGCCTGTGAGGCGGTGGTCGAGCGCGCCAACCGCCTTAAAACCCCTATCGTCTTCAGCGAATCAAACGAATTCCCCAGCGGCGACAAAATTTTTGTCACTTATAGGGTCAGCGGGGAATTTATCGACACCGGCCCCTTCGACGTCCGGGCCATCGATATCTATTCGTTTCGCGGCGACAGGGTATGTTCCAAAGATACCTACTGGAAAATCATCACTGCTTAATTATCTGTGCCTTCTGCTCGACAGTATCAGTGGTCCCGCAAACAGAATAGGCAGTCCCAGCCAGTGCCAGTTCAGGTATTGTTGAATTCCACTACCAAATGAGATCTGGGCTCCCACAACATCCGTCGGTAGAAACAACGTACTGAAGTAAAGCCAGAACGGCAACCACAGGATGTACCAAAGAAATGTCCACGCCGTCACACTGATGCTCTCTGTATCGGATCCAGAATCAACCTATTGAACAACAAAGCCGTGACCACATCAACAGTCGTCGTATTTTCACCCAAACCACTGACTGTTCAGCACGGCGGCATCCGAATTATCTTTCACGGTGATTCAGCCGGAAAGTCAGACACCCAACCGGGCACCGGTCCATTCATGAAATGCAACGGTGGCACGATCCATTAAAGGCGACAGCACCCCCCCATCAAATCCAGGCGAAGCCCTGCCTTTTTGCATGCCCATCACGGCACTGAAGTCCTCCTGAAATACTCGCGTCCAGAATGCATGCTGATCTTGCCGCATGGCCTGGTATCGCTCCGTCAATGATTCATCGCCGACACAGTACAGACGGATCTCTTCGCGGGTACGACCATATCCCAGCGGAATGACCACCATCACAAACAGGTGGTCCGCCTGCAGGCCGAGCAATGTGTTTGGAAATAAAGCGGGGTAATCCGCCTCTTGGAGAAGTTTAGATGACCAGTCCGGGAAAATCGGCAGGTGATCTTGACTGCCAGCACCCAGTTGATAGCAGTGAGATACCTGACCGGCAAATTGCTCCGAGATATGGATCTCATGATCCTGCAGCGGCGATATGCGGTTTAATTCTGGGTGTACGGTGGGCAGGTGATAGGCTTCAAGATAGTTTTCTACCGCGAGCTTCCAGTTGGTCTCAAGGTCAAATGCGATCGAACCGTAGTCGTCTGGTACCCGCAGATGGTCCGCACCGGTTTTGCCCCAGAGTTTTGACCAACGTTTTTCCAGTGGTTCTATAAATTCATCGAACGAACCGGCTGACCCATCCAGGTTGATAAATACGAGGTCATGCCATAACGCACAGCGGACCTGTACCAGCCCCAAACCGGTGAGATCAAAACCTTCAACTTGATGTACGCCCGCACCACCTATATTCGGCGTTCGGATCAGCGACCCATCCAGTGCGTAGGTCCACGAGTGATACGGGCAACGTAGAGAATGGCCCAGCTGGCAAGGTTCGGCAACCAGTAGATGGCCCCGGTGGCGACAGACGTTATGAAAAACCCGCACTCGACGATCGTGATCGCGCACCAGCAGCAGCGGCAGTTCCATGAATTCAAGCGGAAATACATCGCCGGGGCCGGGGACGTCATTGGCAAATCCGATACAAACCCACATGGGTGAGAAAATTTTCGCCCGCTCGACCAGAAAGTCGTCCCGGTTGTCATAATACCGGTTGGGTAGACCCCTTTTTATATTGTGATTCATCAGCAACCCCGGCTGCAGGCTGTTTTAGCCAGGCGACACCGTCAAGGTGTCAGAATGACCTTGCCGACCGCCCGGCGCCCCGATACCTCGCCAAAGGCATCGAGAAACTGATCCAGCGAATACGTGCTCGAGACATGCGGCTGAATCGCACCTTCAGTGAACAACTCAAACAGTTCAGCCATGTTCTGCTTGTGTACTTCGGGCTCTCGCTTGGTCCAGGCTCCCCAGAACACACCCACGGCAGCAGCGCCTTTTAACAGCGGCAGATTCAGTGGCAGCTTGGGAATGGTACCCGAAGCAAATCCAATGACCAGGTGTCGACCTTCCCAGGCGATACCCCGGAATGCAGCTTCTGCCAGCTCCCCGCCGACCGGATCGTAGATCACGTTGGCCCCGGCCCCTTCGGTGATCTCCTTGATCCGGTTTTTGAGATCTTCCGTTGCGTAATTAATGCCGACTTCTGCCCCGTGCTCAGCAGCGACGGCCAGCTTTTCGTCGCTACTGGCTGCTGCGATCACCCGGGCGCCCATCGCGGCACCCAGCTCGACAGCGGACAACCCCACGCCGCCCGCGGCTCCCAGAACCAGTAGCGTATCGCCGGACTGAAGACCCGCACGCTGCTTGAGCGCGTAATAGGAGGTACTGTACACAACGGTCAATCCTGCGGCCTGCTCAAAAGGCATACTGTCGGGGATCTGTGTAACAGCAGATGCCGAGATCGCGATCTCCTGCGCAAACGCACCGCTCAACCCGTTGAAACAGACACGATCATCGACCGACACACCAGACACATCCGCGCCCAGTGCCGTCACAACACCCGCACCTTCGCTGCCCGGTACAAACGGCAACGGCGGCTTGAACTGGTATTCCCCGCGCACACACAGAAGATCAGGAAAATTAAGACCCGCTGCCTCTACCGACACCAGAACTTCACCCGCAGCCGGGACAGGCGTGTCTATCTCTTCAACAGTAAGGTCGGTCTCAGGTCCGAAAGCCCGGCAATACAATGCTTTCACGACAACACCTCAAACAAGCCTGCGGCACCCATACCACCGCCAATACACATGGTGCAGACCACATACTTGGCGCCGCGGCGCCGGCCTTCAATCAGGGCATGACCGACCATGCGCGCCCCTGACATGCCGTAGGGGTGCCCGATCGAGATCGAACCCCCGTTGACGTTGAGACGCTCATTCGGAATACCCAGCTGATCTCTACAGTAAATGACCTGTACAGCAAAGGCTTCATTCAACTCCCAGAGATCAATATCATCCATGCCAAGACCGTTTGCTTTGAGCAGCTTAGGTACCGCGTAAACAGGCCCAATACCCATTTCATCGGGTTCAAGTCCGGCAACCGCCATACCCCGGTATACCCCGAGCGGCGTCAGGCCTCGCTTTTCAGCTTGCCTGGCATCCATCAGCACCGCTGCCGAGGCACCATCGGAAAGCTGAGATGCATTGCCCGCGGTAATAAAGCGACCCTCGTCGACTTTCATGCCATCTGTAAACACCGGCTTTAGCGTAGAGAGGGTCTCGAGCGTTGTACCGGGCCGGTTACCTTCATCCTTTTCAAGTGTTACCTCGACATCGGTCACTGTACCGGTTTCCCGGTCAACAGATTTCATGATCGAGGCAAGCGGGACGATCTCGTTATCAAACCGGCCTTCGGTCTGTGCCTGGTGAGTACGATCCTGCGACTGCACGGCGTATTCATCCTGTGCCTGCCGACTGATGTTGTAGCGTGCAGATACGATCTCGGCCGTTTCAAGCATCGACATATACAAGGCAGGCTGGTTGGTTTTAATCCAGTCATCACTGGCCCGATGACGGTTCATGTTGTCATTCTGAACCAGCGATATGCTTTCCAGACCCCCCCCCACCGTGATCGTCATACCGTCGGCAACAATCTGTTTAGCTGCCGTGGCGATGGCCATCATGCCGGAGGCACACTGCCGATCAACTGACATCCCGGCTACAGTTACCGGCAATCCGGCACGCATCAGCGACTGGCGGGCAATGTTCTGGCCCGTGGTGCCCTGCTGCATCGCGGCCCCCATCACCACATCGTCGACTTCAGCGGGGTCAATACCCGCGCGAGCGACAGCATGTTTGATGCAATGGCCACCTAGATCAGGACCCGAGGTATCGTTGAATGCCCCGCGGTACGCTCTGCCGATCGGGGTCCTAGCAGTGGACACAATGACTGCTTCACGCATGATGCTGCCTCCAGTTATTGGGTTGTCCGGTACCAGACGATCTGCTGGGTAGAGACCAGCAGCCGTCCATCCCGACTCCATATTGTCGCATGTTGATCATAAAACCCTCTGCCACCACGGGCGCCCCGCGTATCCACCAGCAGATAATCGTCACCCACCGCGGCATAGTCTGCAGATGTCGCATGCAGGTACACAGTCATAGAAACCGTCGCCACCGGCTCTGGTCGCCCGATCACCTGAAACAGCCGCGGCATGGGCGTGTCTGCCAGTGCAACCAGCGCAATGCTGTCGAGCTCTCGCCCTGGCGTAAAACGAACCCAGGCCGAAAAATTGGTATCCCGATTAATAGACATTGGAAGATCCACGGTCGGCCTGATTTCGATGACCCGACTCCAAGCCATGGGCAGGTCGATGGTCTGACAGTCTTCTGGTGACGGGACGTCAGGGGGGCTGCCTTCAGTCCACTCGAGGGTGTCCCGACGGCGCGCAAGAATGGCGATTGCCCGGTTGGCGGGACTCGTGTCGGCTCGACCGGTGAGGACGGCGCGCCAGAACTCAGTTCCGCGGCCCGACCGATCGCAGTCCACATCGATCTGCAGCCGACCACCGGATGGAACCGACAGATAGTCCGTTGTCAGCGAAACCAATTCCAGTTCGGAATCACAAGCATTAAGAATTGCCCGGGCCAATAGCGCAGCGCTCCAGCCCCCATAGGGATCATTGATGTTTTTGAACGCCGGATGCACCTGCCCTTCGTAGGCAGCCCGATGATCTGTGGTATTCACCTGCGCAAGGGCGAGCGCCTGATCGAACAAGTGAGCACCCGACTGCTGAGCCGAGTCGGCTTCAGATCCGTCAGCGGAATCAGCGTGGCTCCGGATAGGCTGGACCACGCTAGAGGGGTCGTCCACGTTCACTCATCATCTTGCGACGGAACTTGCGCATTCCACCCAGCCAGCGATCACGCTGACCCGTGCGCATGGTCTCGTAGTCGGCCACATTGGGATGCGGCAGGGCAAAAAATGTTTTTTCCTCAATCGCGGCAAGCGTGACGTCGGCTACGGCTGATGGTTCAACGATGCCATCGACGCCGGCGATACCACCGTCGTCGCTGTCGCCCAGCATCGCTGTACGCACACCCTGTGGACAGACACAGACCACCTGCAGGCCGTCATCCCCATGGGCAATTGAAAGGCTCTCGGCAAACGCAACCGCTGCATGCTTTGTAGCTGTATAGGGAGCGGCACCAATCTGTGCCAACAATCCGGCAGCCGAGGCAACAATCACAAAGACACCGCCACCGCGTTCACGCATCCCCGGCCAGACATGACGTGCTCCCCGGACCGCACCCATCAGGTTGACCTCGAACGCCAGTTGCCAGTTGGCATCTGTCGCACCGGCCGCATCCCAGCTGGGCTCATCGGTCATCAGCACACCGGCGTTTGACACGTAGACATCAATAGGACCCAGCACAGCCTCGGTTTTCTGAATGAACTCAGCGACCTGACCCTCGACGGCAACATCCACAGTCATTCCCAGACCGTCGAAGGTTTCGGCGGCAGTCTCTGCCTCATCCAGATCCGCCAGTGCAATTCGTGCACCGCGAGCATGAAACGCCTGGGCCATTGCCAATCCAATTCCCCGTGCACCGCCGGTAATCGCAACCACCTTGTTCGTGTAATCCATGGTTCCTCCTAATAATTTCGCATACGGGCAAACTTATCGGCATGAAAGTTCGCATCACCATACAACGCCTCAGCGACCCGCACGCGCTTTAAGAAAAACCCGATGTTGAATTCATCGGTCATCCCGATGCCACCGTGCATTTGTATCGCTTCCTGGGTCGCCAGCTGTGCAACCCGCCCAACCTTGGACTTGGCGACGGACACGATGAGCTGCCTGTCTTCCGAACCTGCGTCGAGTGCCTGCAGCGCCCGCATTACGGCAGACCTACCGATTTCAATTTCTGCATAAAGATGCGCCGCGCGATGCTGCAACGCCTGAAACGAGCCGATGAATCGGCCAAACTGGCGACGGGTGGAAAGATAGTCGATCGTTTGTGCCAGACATTGCTCGGCTGAACCCAACATCTCAGCAGCAAGGCAGGCACGACCGGCATCGAGCACATGTTCAAGCGCTGCGTAGCCTTCACCTGCTTCACCGACAAGCGCATCGGCATCAACCTCGACTCTGTCAAACTGCACTGTGGCTGAATTTCGACTGTCCACCATTGTCTGTCGCTCGATGTTAAGGCCTGTGCAGTCTCGGGGAACAAGAAACAACGAGATCCCGTTCTCGTCTTGAGCACCGCCTGAACTTCTGGCGGACACCAGAATCTGATCAGCCACATGACCATCTGCAACAAATGACTTGCTACCGGAAATCCTGAAGCCCCGGTCGCTGGGCTGTACTGTGGTGGACACCAACGCCGGCGAGTGGCTGCGGTTTTCGTCTATGGCCACGGCCACATTCATCGTGCCCTCTGCAATTTTGGAAAGCCATTGCTCACGCTGTCCTGTCGAGCCATAGCCCGCGACCGCGATAGCTCCCATTACGGCTGTCGAAAGAAAAGGTGATGCCGTCAACGTTCGGCCCATTTCTTCAGCAATCACGCCAGCGGCAACATGTCCCATTGCCACGCCGCCGTGATCTTCCGGAATCAACACCCCCGCCCAGCCCATTTCGGTCATCGACTTCCAGGTATCGCGGTCATACCCGTCACTGCTGGCTTCATCACGCAACCGGCGCAGTTGATCAATGGGTGCACAGGCCTGCAAGAACCCGCGCGCAGCATCACGCAGCATGTTCTGTTCGTCGGTTAGCAGCATCACCATGAGTATCGTCCTTGACGCTCAGTTCAGACCGACGGCAGGCCAAGAATGCGCTTCGCAACGATGTTCAGTTGAACTTCGGAAGTACCGCCTTCGATCGAGTTTCCCTTAGTTCGTAACCAGTCTCGTGCGAGATGATCTTCGCGATCAAGCGTCAGTGCATCGTGTCCCGCGCTGTACATCATCAATTCATAACGCCGCTTGTTCAACTCAGTGCCATAGTATTTCAGCATCGCCGACATGGCTCCGATACCTTGTCCTGCTTTTGCTTCGTCTGCGACGCGTTCGGTTGTCCACAGAAACGCCAACGCATCGATTTCAGTTCTGGCCACATCAGTCCGCAGCACCGAGTCCGAAAGAACGCCGAGCCCGTTTAGCCCGACCTGTTGTGTCACGAACTCACTGAGCGGTCGCATCGCCGCACGACCGATCGCCGATCCACCGATCATCTCACGCTCATGGGTCAACAGATACTTGGCCACCGTCCAGCCCTGGTTGAGTTCCCCAACAACGTTATCAAGCTCGCAGCGTGCGTCATCGAAAAAGGTCTCGCAGAAATGTGACGCGCCCGAAAGCAGCTTGATCGGCCGAGTGGTCACCCCGGGTTGCGCCATATCGACCAGCACCAAGCTGATTCCATCGTGTTTCGCGGCCTCAAAATCCGTCCGTACCAGGACAAAGATCCAGTCTCCCTTGTGGCCGAAAGATGTCCAGGTTTTCTGCCCGTTAATCAGGTAGTGATCGCCGTTGTGTTCACAGCGTGTCGACAGCGATGCCAGATCCGACCCGGAATTGGGTTCCGAATAGCCCTGCGCCCAGCGAATCTCACCACGTGTGATCGGCGGCAGGTGTGTTTTCTTTTGTGCTTCAGTACCGTATTTCAGCAGTGCCGGGCCCAACATCCAGATCCCGAAAGACATCAGGGCCGGCCGGGCAGATATCGCTTTCATCTCTTCACGCAGAATCTTACCCTGCGCTTTTGATAATCCACCGCCGCCGCATTCCACTGGCCATTCGGGTGCCGTCCAGCGTTTTTCGACCATCCGTTCAAGCCAGACTTTCTGCTCATCATTCTTGAACGTCGATTGTCGACCGCCCCAGACGGAATCATCTTCGTCCCGGAGCGGCTGGCGCATCGTGGGTGGGCAGTTGCTCTCGAGCCACGCCCGAGTTTCGCGCCGGAATGTATTCAGGTCAGCCATTATCGTTTCGGAATCTATTCGACCAGCAGTTTAATTCTGCATCAGGATCCTGATGCAAAGTTTACCACCCAGGTCTCCGACGTCGCGTCGGAATTGAGTCACCCGCAGAAGCCGACCGGACTCAATCTGTTTAGGCAGGGTGTTGTGGGTAAGGCGGATCGTCCGCCTTGCCTGGAATGCCCCGTGACCAACTCAAACAGTGGGCACGTACGAGATCAGGCGCTACCCGCCGCTGACGCGTCACTCTGAAGCACACGGTCCAACACCCAGTTCGCCAAATGGTGAACCAGGGTCTCCTCGCTCGAGAAGCGCCCCGCCGGCCTTATTTGCACGGCCTGTCCTGCCTGCTGAGCTTCACAGACCGCATTGTCTTCCGGCGTCGCCGTGTCCCATCGCTGGTAATAGGCTTTTACCTGTTCACTGAAATCGGGCCTGGCCACCGAAGAACCAGGGAAACATGATCCGAGCACCAGGCTGCACTTCTCCGGCCCTCTCGGTTCTACCGATAGCCACCACATACAGTCAGGCGCAAATACAAATTGGGTACACGGATGAATGTTAGTAAAAAAAGTACCCCGGCTACTCTCACCCAATAAGTTCGGGTTCATCGGCAATGAAACACAACTATCCGGCAGCACCGACACCGACTCTTTCCTATCGATGTGCACAAACAAACACGACCATTCACCGTGGGTAGCAATCGGTTTAGACTGCTGACGGCCCAGGGTTGTCGGATGTACGGTCCCCGTGTGGTAGGCCTCTAACGCATTTTCGATCAGCAATTTCCAGTTACACCCGACATCAAACCGCTTGCGCCGTATACACTGCAGGTCCTCGGGGCGATGATCAGCAAAAAACTGGGGCATATCGCCCAACCAGTCCTTCAGGTCGGCTGGCTCAGCACCATAGTGGATAAACAGGAACCCGGCCCAAGACTCTAAATGTACTGGCAGTAATCCGTGATCCTTTGGATCGAACCCCGAGACTGACGTCATCCCAGGCGCACGGATCAAACGCCCGTCACAGGCATATACCCAGCTGTGATACGGACAGACAATGCGCGGTGCTGAACCCTGGTCGTTGAGCAGTCGCGTCCCGCGGTGCCGGCAGGTGTTGTAAAAGGCTTTAATGTCCCCGGCTGGCGTCCTGATCACAATGACTGGACCGCCTACCCCATCATAGATCAGATAGTCTCCAGGTTCTGGCAGTTCCTCTTCACGACCCACGAAATGCCAGCTTGGCTGGAACACCCGCCTAACCTCACGTTCATAGAAAACCGGATCCGTATAACACCAACCGGGCAACGTGCTGGCTTCCAGCAGTGGTTGACGGACCTGCTGATAATGCGCGGGGTCAAAAAGATCGTCCGGTCCCATCGGCACAGCATAGCAGATGCGCTTTTGACAACGGGTCTTCCTACGCCCTGTAGAGAAATCAGCCGGGTACTGGTATAAGTCATTGCTGCAACTCCAAGCGTCGACTCGAACCCTGATCATGACCCTACCCCAGTCTCGTCGCCTTGATTTCTCAGAGATCCCGATCCTTGACGTCGGCTCGTTGGTTGCTGGCGATGACGACCCGACGCTGATCAACGCTTTGCACCGGGCCTGTGCTGATGTGGGTTTTCTGTATGTACGCAACCATGGCGTGTCCATGGCACTCGTCGAGACGCTAAAAGAATCAGCGGCGACGTTCTTTGCGGCACCAGTGGCAGAAAAGATGAAGATCGTGATCGACCCACGGATTCAGGGCTACCTGCCTTTGGGTTATCGCAGTTACGAAGGTGAGGATCGAGCAGGCACCAGCCATCAGGAAGGCTTCTGGATCGGCCACGACCGTCCTTTGAATAACGATGCTCTGTTGGATGGTCCGAACCAGTGGCCAGACAGCCAGCCTGACCTCAGGCGGGCGATGCTGCTGTATTTTGATGCCGTGGAAAGTCTGGCTAGGGTTCTGATGCGGGGATTTTCTCTTGCACTCGGACTTGACGAACACCGCTTCGCAGACTTCTTTAAGAAGCCGCTGACCCGTTTAAAAGTCAACCACTACCCCCCACAGAATACCCCGACAGCCGATAACGACATCGGTGTGGTGCCACATTCCGACTCTGGTGGCTTCACCATCTTGTGGCAGGATAACTGCGGAGGCCTTGAGATTCAGAATAAAAATGGCGAATGGGTAGGGGCACCGCCTCTTGAGGAGACCTTCGTCATCAACCTCGGCAATATCATGCAGATTTGGTCGAACGGGCGGTTCTCATCTACTCCTCACCGGGTGATCAACCGCAGTAATCGCGATCGTTTCTCCATTCCGCTGTTTGTAAATCCCAGTGCCGACATCGGTATCAGACCGCTGATCGATTTCGACTCCAACCACTCGACCACATTCAACTATGGGACCTATCAGCGTGACCTCTGGCGCCAGACATTCCCGGTTGCGAAAATCCCTGCTTAACCCGATACACCCGGGGACAAGCAAAGCTTGGTTTATAATTCACCTATCCATCCGGCAAACACGCTGTCGCCAATGATGGCACTGCCTGCGTTCTGGTCACGCCTGCATCTCAGCCGGAAAACTGACCCCTGTATTTGATCACACCTGCTCTATGACTGACCCCGCACCCGACTCGATCTTTCTGTATAACAGTCTGACTTCCCGCAAGGAGCAACTGGAAACACTGCAGCCAGACCGTGTCGGGATGTACGTGTGTGGGCCAACGGTGTACAACCTTGCACACATTGGTAACGCGCGGCCTGCTGTAATTTTTGACGTACTCGCACGGCTGCTGCGTCTGTTCTATTCTGATATGACCTATGTACGCAACATCACCGACGTTGACGACAAGATCAATGCGGCATCAATTGAAACCGGCGAGAAGATAGGCCTGATCACTGAACGTTTCACAACTGCCTACCATCAGGATATGGCAGCGCTGAACATCGCTCAACCGGACGTGGAACCTCGCGTCACTGATCATATCGAACAGATTGTTAACATGATCGAATCCCTCGTAGAACGCGAACATGCTTACCTGGCTGAAGGGCATGTTCTGTTTGATATCAAATCATTTCCTGAGTACGGTGAACTGTCGGGCCGCAGCACCGACGACATGATTGCCGGTGCCCGAGTTGAGATCGCACCCTACAAACGCGATCCCATGGATTTTGTGCTGTGGAAGCCGTCAACGTCTGAACTGCCTGGCTGGGAAAGCCCCTGGGGACGCGGTAGGCCCGGCTGGCACATCGAATGCTCTGCAATGGCCGAATCCCATCTGGGTGATACCTTCGACATTCACGGCGGCGGCCGGGACCTGATCTTCCCCCATCACGAAAATGAAATCGCACAAAGCGTCTGCGCCCACGGTGGATCCCCTTACTGCCGAATGTGGGTGCACAACGGGTTCGTCACTGTTGAGGGGCAGAAAATGTCGAAATCCCTGGGCAATGTACAGCTGGTCCGCGACCTACTGGACCAGGCCCCCGCTGAAGCGATTCGATTAGCGCTGCTGTCGACCCATTACCGCGCTGCCCTGGACTGGACAACGGTCCGGCTCGACGAAGCCAAACGGACGCTGGTTAAGTGGTATCGAGCCCTTGAAGGCTGTAACACGGATTCCTTATCAGGCGAGCCTGTACTAGACAACGAAGTAATCTCTGCCTTGTGCGACGACCTCAACACATCCGTCGTTTTTGCCCGAATCCACCAACTCGTTGGTGACCTGGGACAATCGTCTGATCCGGCCGAACAAGCAAAGCTCAAACACACTATTGTGGCCTCCGCTGATGTGCTCGGACTGTTACAGCAGGACCCAACAACCGCGCTGGCCGCCTTGACGGCATCATCACTTAAACGCAATGACATCGATGCTGTCTGGATTGAACAACGCATCGAAGACCGGCGCTTGGCCCGGATAAATAAGGATTTCGAGCAGGCGGATCGTATTCGTGACGAACTGTCTGCGGCCGGTATCCGAATTGAAGACAGTGCCGATGGCACGACCTGGCATTCGCTTTAAACCATGACATTGTCCTCGGAAGACCGAGAAGCGTGGCTCGCCCGCTGGCGAGAAGGTCGCACACGCTTTCACCTTGACCAGGTCCACCCGGCCCTGATGCGTTACATCAGCCAAGTGCAATCGGGCGCCCGCATTTTGGTTCCCTTGTGCGGCAAGAGTCTTGATCTGGGCTGGCTGAAAGACCAGGGTTACAACGTGGTCGGCGTTGAACTCGCCGAACAGGCCGTGTCCGAGCTTTTCGAACAACTTGAAGTTGAGCCGACCCGAACGCCGGATGGTCCGTTTGAAATCTGGGAATCACCCGGCCTTTCAGTGTACGTCGGGGATATTTTTGAACTCACCGCGGACCTTGCCGGCACCTTCGATGCCCTCTGGGACCGCGCCGCGCTGATTGCGCTGAATCCCACGGACCGCACCCGTTATGCACCACACGTTTCCAGTTTCCTCAAGAAAGACAGTTCAGTTCTGCTGAGTGTTCTGCTCTACGATCAGCAGAAAATGAGCGGTCCACCGTTCAGTGTCACCGACGACGAAATCTACCGACTGTATGCTGCCTGCCAGTCGCTGGAGAAGCTGCAAAGCAAAAACGTAACCTCGCGCAACCCGATGTTTATTGAAGCAGGCCTTGATACCGTGACAGAAAATTTATGGCTCATCAAATAGTCGATCGCACCTCGGTATACTTGTTTTCCACAACCCGTAACTCGGACCTGTAACATGACCAACACCTCAGGGATGGACCCAGCACGGATTCGACGCCTGAATGATCCAGAACGGCTTGAGCGCGTAGACCCCAACCATATCTGGCAGGTACTTGAACCGTTCTCCGGCCACACCATTGCCGATATCGGCACCGGTACCGGTTATGTCGCGCTGCCTTTTGCCGCCCGCTTTCCGGCTGTAACCGTCTATGCCTGCGATATTCTGCCCGGCATGCTGGCACTGGTGCGGGAAGCGGCCAGAGTGCAGTCACTGGATAATATCACCTGTGTAGAAATGACTGAGTCATATACCGCGCTGCCCGAATCGAATATCGACCTGGTCACGATGCTGCAGGTTCATCATGAACTCGCTGATGCCGAAGGTTTAATGACTGAGTGTTTCCGTATCCTCAAAACTGACGGCACGCTGGTGATCATCGACTGGAAACACGAAGATGACGGTGGGCCACCTTCAACCGGGCGCCGTACGAGCAGTCGCCAAATCCAGACGCACCTGGAAGATGCCGGTTTCAGTGACATTCGCACCCACGCCGCCTACGAGCTGCACAACCTCATCACAGCCAGACGCTAATAGCCGACCACAGCCTAAAGATCCGTTCCTGGCCCCGCATTGACGACACACTGATGCCACAACTGGGCGTCACTGAATCTGCCGGGCAATCTCCAGCAGCGTGATGTAGCGGGTTGCAGTCGCCATGGTCTGCTCCTTCTCCCAGGCGGTTCTGGCTACTGCCAACTCATCACCCAAAAATTCTTTGGGTGGCTTGGTGTTGCCGGGATGTTTCGGTGGCTCAAGGAGTGTTCTTATCCGGTTCCACATGGTGTACATAGATCCAATCGTTTACTGAGACAGTTGCTAGTTTAAACGGCTTTGATGCCAGGATCAGGTTCTCCCACGCAGCGCGTCCTTACGGTAGACTTTTGGCCATAAGGAGGAACAATGATCAGCGTCACTATTGAGTATTTCATCAAACCCGGGCAAGAAACCCAATACGAAACATTGGCCGATAGGATTCACCCCGAGGTGTATAGTGTGGATGGCTTCATCTCGGTGGAGGGCTATGAGAGCAGTTCTGAACCCGGCAAGCGGCTGTCATTGTCTTTATGGCGTGATGAAGATGCCGTCCGAGCCTGGCGCCAACATCCTGAACATGCCCGAATCATGCAGCAGGCAAAGAAAGAGATTTTCTCGTCCTACCGCATCACTGTGTCGTCGTGTATCCGAGACTACCGTTTTCCCCAAGAAACGTAGACCAGAGATTTGCAGATAATGCGTCCAAAGCGCACTGTTCAATCAGGCTTGCCGTTATCGGTTCCCCAGTTTGTTGATACTGGGGTGAGGCCCACCCCATGATGTACACATTGAATCCTATCGGGGCGTTTGCCAAGGAAGTCGAAGGGCTTTCATTGTGGGAGACGCAGGACGAATTGACGATTGCCCGCTTGGCCGATATCTGGTCCCGTCACGGCGTGCTGGTGTTCCGGCGCCAGGTACTCTCTGAGACCGAACTGGTGGCCTTCAGCTGCAGCTATGGCGACCCGGATGTAATCGTGCGGGAAGACTGGAGTTCAAGCCATACCCCCGAGGTGATCCAGATCAGCAACATGAAAAACTACCATGGTCAGTCGATTGGCGGCCTTGGTGCGGGTGAACTCGATTGGCACACAGACCAGAGCTATATGATCGCGCCGGCGACCGGCAGCATACTGTACATGGTGGAAATGCCGCCAGAGCCTCCGCTGACCTACTGGGCAAACCTGCAACTCGCCTATGCCGCACTGCCGGAACACAGAAAAGACGAGATTAACGACCTCCACGTTGTGTACGACTATTCAGTCCGCCAATCCACTTACGATGACGAACCGGAAATGCCGACTGAAATGCGCCGCAAAACGCCGCCTGTCACGCACCCTCTCGTTAACCGCCATCCCCAAACCGGCTACCCGGCGCTGTATCTTGACCCCACGACCGCCGCAGGTATCAAAGGGTGGAGCGATACACAGAGCAAGACACTGCTTGATGAACTGGTTACCCACGCGACCCACGCCGACTTTGTTTATACCCACAAGTGGCAGATTGGTGATGTGGTCATGTGGGACAACGGTTTCCTGATGCATCGGCGCGATGCCTTCGATTCAGCACACAATCGTCTGCTCAAACGCACCACGCTGAAGCTGCCGCCGGATCGCCATATCGTGCCACCGGGTAAACCGGTGACCTAAACCGTCAACGTTTTTGATCCTATTCGCGTCTTTAGGCCGAATCACGCGTGCGTAGTGTTGGAAAACGCTCACCCGCGATCGGCATACCGTCCTGTATTCCATCGTCCCGATAGGTGTCAAGGGATGGCATATCGTGGAATACCGCTCCGTCACCGGTCCAGTTGACCGAAAACGCCGCACGCCGATTTGAACTCGTATTGCCGGGTGCCGAATGAAAGGTGTGGGAATCCCAGACCAGCATGTCCCCGGGGTTCATGTTGATGGCCAGAATTTCAGCAGTTGTATCTGTATCAATATCAGGCGGTGGGGGACGATCGGTCCGCAGATGCTGATAATCACTCTCGCCCGAGAACTCAGCGGCCTGGTAAATCAGCTTCTGGGCATGAGAGCCCCGCCAGAAACGCAGTGCGGTTTCCAACGGAATCGGATCGAGCGCAGTCCAGCAGTTGATCACATTACTGCCGCGCAAGGGATAGTACGCGTGGTCCTGATGCCACGGCGTTGCGGCTCGGGTAGCCCCGGGTTCCTTGATAAGCAGAAAATCATAGTAAAGTGTGAGCGAGTTGGACTTCAGAAACGGCCAACTCAGATCGGCCACGCGTGACTCAAAGATAAACTGCCTGAAGGGTGCTACCTGCTGCCAGGCCTGGCTCGAATAGGAAAACCGCCCACTGTCACCTGCTTTGTCGACGATATCGAGGTCTTCACTGCCGCCGGCAAGCGCCGCATTGATCCCCTGTTCGACCACAGCCAGCCACGCGGCACTGTGCGCATTACGCAAACAGACCACGCCGTCTCGTTCGTACGCCGCCACCGTGTGTTCATCCGGAAGGCAAGCGCTAACATCAAGCATTGCCACAGAACCAGTGACATCAGAAACAGCGTTTGAGGATTTGTTCAGCACCATAGCACCTGACCCAGTATAGTAATCTATGAATGAGTTACAGATCTCGCTCGTCTTTATCGCTCACCGAGCAGACCGAGATTGTAAAACAAGAAAGTGGAGTCATTCGGTGTAGAGAAATGGCCAAGGCTAACGATCTCCGGAAAAGCATTCCAGTACGGGTCGGTCCCCAATCGACGTCGCTGATTGAACCCGCGGAGCTCGAAAGCCTGACGACGACCAGGCTTTGTCTTGAGCCGGTCACGACGGCTGATTATCCAGCCATTGCCTCCCTGAATTCCGATCCTGGCGTCCAACGTTTTCTATGTTTGAGCAAGGCCCCTCCCACCTATAAGCAGGCATTGGCCGACTTACCGTGTTTGTTGAGTGCACCGGCACCAACCGGTGGCGGCCTCTGGTGCATCAGCAACAAGTCGACCGGCGACTTTCTGGGCCTGACGCTGCTCCTATACACAGACGATCGCACCGAGGTTGAGTTCGGTTACCGCTTGCTCCCAAGATTCTGGGGCCGGGGCTACGCCACCGAAGCCGGACATGCGGTCGTGAATCACGCCTTTGGCGACTTAGGCCTCACGACACTCTGTGCCATCATTCATCCAGATAACCTGCCATCAAGTACAGTCGCCAAGAAACTGGGGTTCTTACGAACGGACTGCATTACTCGACTTGGATTTAATCTCGATCACTACACGCTTAGGCGTGACCCACTAATCAATGGTGACAGACAGGAGACCGCTGCCACTAACTGACGAACGACAACCACCACGAAAAGGAGACCTGACATGAAACCGTTACTGGCTGCACTACTGTTTGTGTTCTCGACCTCAGCAATGGCCCAACCCCCCGCTGTTGGCGGTGATGGCTACCAGGCCTGGGTTGTGATCAAGGACGAGATCTACTGGTGTCACTGGAACCACGCCTATGATGCTTTACGGGGACGTGATCGACCGGAGTTTCCTTTCTGCAAGAAAGCCAAAATGCTCGAACGCCCCGCCGACTGATTGCAGCAATAAATTCCCCGACCTAAGGGGTCCCTGAGGCTAGGCTCGGAACTGACGAAGCACTGACCCCGGCTGGATTTGTTGTACCAGACTGCCACTGGCATCGACCACACGCTGTCCGTTGACCCAGACACCGTGGATACCAAGCGGAGGGGTGTGGACGCGTTCAAGCCCACCGGGAAGGTCATCGACCATACAACGCTCACCAATACCGACCGTATCGGCATCAAATAGGAAAAGATCCGCATGAGCCCCCACCATGATACGTCCACGCCCACCAATCCGCATCGCCTCAGCCGGCTGCTGGGTTAACCGGTATATCGCATCCTGCAAAGTCAAATCACCGCGTTCTCGGACAAAGCGCTGTAACAGGTAGAGGCCAGTGCCCGCCTGGCAAAAAAACGTAAGGTGGGCACCAGCATCACCCAAACCGATACAGGCACGCTCATGCGTCAGCAGTCGTGTGACCGCATCTTCTTCCGCATTGAACATACCAACAGTGAAGTTTGTTTCCAGACGTTCAGACAACGCTAAGTCGAGCATACAGTCCAGCGGGTGCTTGTCCTGCGCCTTCGCCATCTCGGCAATAGACTTTTTATCCGGTACCCGACGCTCACTAGACACTTTTGACTTGATGGTCATCGTGTTCCACTGGTTTGAAAATCGAAATGGTGCTCCAGCCGTTTCAAGCTCTGATTTCACCCGCTCACGAAAACTTAGGTCCCGAAATACGGCCATCAGATCCTCATCGCCCGAGGCTGCCATCGCCGGCTGCCAGGACGAAAGGCTTTCCAATGGATAAGGCTCACGGAGATTGAAATCCATAATCTCGGGAAACGGGGTCACCTGACCATAGAGTTCCCGACCACGAGACGTGGCTGCGGCATACGCATCCATACAATCGAACACATCGGCCGGGTGGCCCGGGTCCTGCAGCATGGGGCACACCTGAACTGGGCGCCCGCTCAGTGCGGAGAGCTCTTCGATGAACTCGATTGAAGTGGCAGCGCCTTTGGTGATCTGGAATACGCCACGGCCTATCTCGCCGAGAACACGTGCAAACTCACGGAATTCGTCATCACACGCAAAGCGGGATGGCATCGGCACACCCCCTTCGCCATTGTGAGATTCCAGTGTCGAAGTACCCAAACCAATCGCCCCGGCTTCCATAGCGTCTCGTAGAAGATCACCGATGGCTTTAATTTCTGCAGGTGTTGCCCGTCGTTGAGACGCATCGATACCCATCACATAGGTTCGAATACACGAATGGTTCGCTAACGCGGCAACGTTGGGCACAACACCCCGGGCTGCCAGCAGATCCAGGTACTCACCAAAGGTCTCGAATTCCCAGTTAACACCACGCAACAACGCATCGAGCGGCATCCCTTCAACCTTGGTGAGGTTCTTAAGGGTGAGATCACGATGATCCGGGTGGCAGGGTGCCAATCCGAAGCCACAGTTACCGACTACCACGGTAGTCACTCCCATCTGGGGTGAGGGGCTGGCACCGGCATCCCAGGTCAGTTGAGCATCGTAGTGTGTATGAATGTCCACGATTCCAGGTGCGAGTACCAGACCTTCCGCGTCGACCACCTCTGCAGCTGTTAGGCCAGGTTGGCAGGCCGCAGTAATAACACCATCGCGAACCGCAACATCGCCGATTGTCGGCTCACTGCCAGACCCGTCAACAATCAGCGCACCGTGAATCACCAAGTCGTTCATTCTGGTTGCTCGTCTGAGATATCGCTTGCCAATATTGTAGGGTCAGTGGCACAGTCTACAGCACCAAGCGATATTTTCTGCCCCATTAAACCACGTAAACCTCTGGACTGATCATGCCGACATCTTATCCAGACCTCGCACACTTTAGCGACGATCCTGACGATGCCTGGACCCTGCCAGGACGCTATTATTATGACGAAGCGGTTTATGCCGACGAGCTCGAGCAAATTTTTTACCGGAACTGGCAATACGTCTGCCATATCTCCCAGCTCAAAACACCCGGGCACTATGTGGTTCGCGACATCGGCAGCCAGAGCGTTGTAGTCCTGCGTGACGCTCACAGTGAGATCCGAGGATTTCACAATGTGTGCCAGCACCGTGCACACCGTTTACTGGAGGGCGAGGGTCAGGTGCGCGAGTCGATTACCTGTCCGTACCACGCCTGGCGCTATGACCTTGATGGTGGGCTGCGATTTGCACGCGGCAGTGACAAAATGAAGAATTTTCCACACGACAGCATTCGACTGCAGCCAGTACGGGTCGATACGTTGTGCGGTTTTGTTTTCGCCAACCTGGATGCGGATGCTCCGCCCATGGCTGAGCGTTACGACGGTCTGGAAGCTGAGATCCTAACTCTTGCCCCCGACGCACCGAACCTGGTCCGCGCGCACACCCATCACTACTCACTAGCGGCGAACTGGAAGAACTCTATCGAGAACTATTCCGAGTGCTACCACTGCCCCAACCGGCACCCGAGTCTTGTAGAGGCTGCACTCGATATTTCACGCTACAGGATCAAAGTGTATCCGGGTTATCACCGGCACATCACGGGTGATGTCGGTAACCAGCAGGGCTACACGATCGCACATGAGGGCAACGGCTCGAGCCACGAGTTCGGCAGCTGGTTCGTGTGGCCGAACATGGTGTTCGAGGTCTACCCGGGTGGAAACCTGACCGTTTTTTATCATACGCCGGCGGGCGCCGAACAGACCATCCAGGAAACGGAATGGTATTTCTCAGCAGAAACGCCGACCCGCAACGAACAAGAGGTGATCGACTTCGTGCACACCGTCCGCCTCGAAGATATTCCTATCTGTGAGAGTGTCCAGCAGGGACTGCACAGCAAAGGCTACCGGCAGGGCCATCTGATTGTCGACCAGGATCGGACCGACGTGAGTGAACATGCGGTACATGACTTCCACCGCCAGGTCGTCTCAGCCCTGAGGGCCAACAGACAATCTTCCTGAATCCCCATGACATAAGCGCTGTCGCAAATGTGATTCTGCATTAAAGGGCTCGACAAATAATTCTCCGCCCTAGGTGAGCGCAACAGATATTATTTTCTGCTTGCGTCTTTGCTAGGTCCTAGCGCAAGGTCGAAAGATCAATTGCATTACAGCCTGACTACAAAGGCTAAATTGGCTTATTGCCTTTCAACATGACGCGGTAAAGATATCTAAGTTGTGTCATGTCGTAGTCGTCATTGGCTTTGTGCAGTAAGCACCGGTTATCCCACATCACCAGATCACCCAGCCGCCACTTGTGGCGGTACTGATACTTCTCCTGCGTCGCATGAGCCAGTAACTCATCCAATAAGGTCAACGTCTCAGGTTCTGGCAAGCCCTCGATTGCCTCGATACGGATCGGATTAATGTACAGTGCTTTTCGGCCCGTTTCGGGATGGGTTCTCACCAAGGGATGAACAACTGAATTGGGGATATTTTTCTTGTCACCTTCAGTCAATACCATTAGTTTCCGTACACTGTGGCGGCTTTGATAAACATGCACAGCTTTCAGATCGGCGATTTTCAGTTTTGTCTCGTCAGGTAGATCATCATAAGCGGAATACATATTGACAAACTGCGTGTCACCGCCTGTTTCCGGCAGACTTCTCGCAAACAGCACGGTCGCCTTGGGTGGCTCTGGCGCGTTGGAGTGGTCAGTATGAAATCCCGCACCTGGAACGTAGCGATTGCCATCTGAATGGTGGTCCTCATTAGAAAGATAATGAATCTGTGGGCAGTCGGCGAGAGAAAACCGCTTATTGTGCTGGGCGAACACTTCACCGAACAAATGTACAGCCCCCAGCATTTTCTGTGGATCGAGATTCTGGTCACGAATTACCAAAACTAAATGCCGATGAAACGCATCGATCAGTTCTGACTTAATTTCGTCATTCATGGGAGTCGTCAAATCAACACCGATGACCTCAACACCCGTATGGTCGGTCAGCAAATGAGTAATCATTTAGTTACCGACGGACCACTGAAAAAAAACGCCACATAATGTCTATCGGGTCAGTGCCATCCGTTCCCGGATCCGCACCGCCAATCCATTCCCGTCCAGAACGTACGTGGGTGGTAGCTACTCCTGTGATAACCCCATCATCGCCGCGTTGACCACCATCCCATAAACAAATTGCGAGTTTCCGACAAGTCTTACCCTCGGTATCTTTAGTAAAACAGTGAAACATCTCCTGGCCCGCACCCTCAAGATTCAAGAGTCGACGATAACCTTCGTTCTCTGCTGCATATTTGGCAAAGATCTGCAGCACCGGGGGGTAAAGCCACACCGAGTCCCAACCTCCGCCTCCGTTACCGGCGAATTCGGTATAGGCTCGACCATCATACGGCTCAAACCGTTCGAATATTTCATTAACATGCAGAATCCACGGCGAATCCCCGTCCTGTGGTGTATCGATCCACTTCAAATTATCTTTTCTCCCCGCTTGATCCACACCACTGACCGGCAATATAAAGATCCTGATCACGATATCGCGTGATCGTGCCGGCAGGCCACGGGTAACTGGGACAAGCAAACGCTGCGAGTTTCTTCTCACGTTGACTGGGCGCGAGAAACCAATGATGGTAGTGGTTATAAGCCTGGAGTGCTTCTTCGGATTCCTGTGGGTGCCAATCCTCAATGAGATAATCCCCAAAACAATTTGGTTCGGTATCCTGTGGTGCAGCGGTGCCGATACCGGTTGCCCTGTCGAGACAGTGACCGATCGTGATGCCATCTCAGTTCGCGTTCACTTTGGCTTCGGACAACAATGCGGCGACTTCGGTGTCCCGAGGATCTTCCCCCATGACTTGGGCTAACCGAAGATATGCGACGGTACACAATGCGGTCTTGGTCGCAGACCAGATACCGAACTTCATCGCCCTGGGATAAGGATAATTACCCATCGAAGTCTGGCAAGGCATGGTGTAAATAACATCATCCACAACAAGTCTCGTGACGATTGTCGAGTCACTACCCAACCCTTGTTCAATGTCTTTTATGTACAACTGAGTATCACACGATTGCCAATCACCTAATGATTTGATCGGCAGTCTGTCCTGAATTTCACCTAGGTAAGCATCCACTCTCTCGTTGAGATCATCCGACTTTAGGCGCGCCGCCGGCGGTTTTAGCCATCCCCAGGCTTGCCGGTTTTCTGGACAGAGAAATGCCTTTGTTTCAGCCACGATTTGGAAAACAATCGGCAAGATCTCGGCGTCACGGTAAAGAAATGTTGCGATTCCATGATGGGTGTCGCTTTCAAAGTTATTAGTCAACTGAAATGGCAAAGCAGCGCGCGACCATCCGCCATCGTCTGCCTCAGACCAGACTTTACCGGGCGACAAGGCGACATCCCAGTAACTGTGCCCTTGGAGATTTCTTAATAGATCGTGGTCAAGTGGTATCAAATCGCCGTCACGGCTGGCGACGTTAAACTCAACTGCCGGAAAATAATCGATCGCTCGCCCATTAACTTCGATACCCTGAAGATTGCAGTTCATCAGGGTCTCAGAGAGTCCGATCGACAGTCCCAATACGTGGTGGGCTTCGTCAAATGGTTCAATCGGTAGAAACCACAAATTATCAACCTGGCTTTCTAGTGAGCCAGCCACCAATAATCCATCAGCACGAAGCTGTATCCAATTTTCGCTATCACGACATGTCTCTTAACCGAACCGAAGAAATATTACCAAATTAGCAAGATTCTAACTCGCCGAATTATTCTGTCGACTCCAAGACATCGAGATTGCGCGTTATAATTACTCCTATGTTGTCATTTTTCCAAGGATAGTAGAGAACATATGGTTAAAGCATTAAAGATAGGTTCTCGAACAATTGGCTTAGGGCTGCCCGTTTTTGTAATCGCGGAGATCGGTGTAAATCATGAAGGTGACACTAATACTTGTACACAATTGATCAAGAGCGCCATCGCAGCAGGTGCAGATGCGGTAAAGTTACAGACCTCAAACCCAGATGAAAATTATGTACCAGGAACAAAATCTCATGAAATCTATAGGACTTGTCAACTCTCTCTACATGAGACAGAAGACATGTTTTCCCTAGCTCAATCCCTTGGTGCCGAAGCATTTACTACAACCGACAAGAGTGGGTTAAGTTGGTTAGAAACTCTCAATCCGAGCCCGGTAGCTTACAAGGTATCGTCAGGCTTGATGGATCATATCCCCATGATTCAACGCTTGGCTGCGACTGGCAAGCCTTTGATAATGTCAACAGGAATCAGTACTATTCCCTCAATACAAGAAAGTGTAAATATGGCTCGAATGTCCGGTGGTGGGGGAGTGTCGCTACTTCAATGTACATCTCTATACCCTACACCACGTAACTTGTTGAACCTCGCATCAATCAAACGATTGGCAGAATTATTTGAGTGCCCAGTGGGGCTATCGGATCACTCAATTGGTATTACGGCAGCCCCACTGGCAGTAGCGGCTGGCGCTACTATCATTGAGAAACACTTCACGCTTGATAAGCATCGTCCAGGCTTTGACCACCGCATCTCTCTTGAGGCTTCTGAGTTTGAGCAGATGGTAAAAGCGATAAGGGATGCCGAGGTGGTAATGGGTAACGATCAAAAGGAGCTTTTACCCGAACAAGAAGATACCGCTGTTTCGATGCGACGCTGTGTCATTGCAACTAAGAATATCCCGGCTGGACACAAATTCACAGAAGAGAATCTTGGAGTAATGCGACTTGGCGATTGCCAGGAAGGACTGCATCCTAGATATTTTTACGAAATTCTTGGAACTTTCACACAGCAGTCTTTGCAAGCCTATGAGCCTATACCGAATGATTTTATCGACAGAGAATAATTGGAGATAGTGATCATGACTAATCAAGTTCGGGTGTTTGATACAACTCTTCGTGATGGCGAACAATCACCCGGCGCATCGATGTCTATTAATCAAAAAATAGAAATTGCAACTCTTCTAGATGAGATGAAAGTCGACATAATTGAAGCCGGGTTTCCTGTTGCTTCTGAAGGTGACTTTTTGGCTGTCAGTGAAATAGCTAAGCGAACAGAAAACTCGATTGTGTGTGCACTGTCTAGATCTAATAGGAGTGATATAGAAAGAGCAGCGGAAGCGATACAATCCGCCAAACAGTCGAGAATACATACGTTTATTTCGACTAGCGAAATTCATATGAAATATAAGCTTCGAATGTCTGAAGATGACGTTCTTTTTTCAATAGATGATTCGGTTACCTATGCTCGAAATTTTACGGATGATGTGGAATGGTCTTGTGAAGATGGGACGCGTAGTGACCCTGATTTCTTGATACGTTGTTTCGATACCGCTATACGAGCAGGTGCGACCACAGTAAATATTGCCGACACTGTTGGTTATGTATTGCCGCATGAATTTGAAGAACTCATCAAGAAAATCTTGAACAATGTAGCAAACATCGATTCGACAACTTTTTCTGTTCACTGTCATGATGATCTTGGCCTTGCCACCGCAAACTCATTAACTGCCATCAGATCAGGAGCGCGCCAAATTGAGTGCACAATAAACGGAGTTGGAGAGCGTGCTGGTAATGCTTCACTCGAAGAAATCGTTATGGCACTACATACAAGGAAGGACAAGCTCGACGTTTTTACACAAGTTAAAACGGAATTGTTGACAGATCTATCCAAAATGGTGGCGGACGCTACGGGATTTGTTGTCTCCCCTAACAAAGCAATAGTCGGTGAAAATGCATTCGCTCATGAATCTGGCATACACCAACACGGTGTAATTAACCATCGAAAAACTTACGAGATTATGGAGCCGAAAACGGTCGGTGCAGATGGCTCCAGACTAGTTTTCGGAAAACACTCTGGGCGTCACGCGCTAAAACATAAACTCGAAGAAATGGATATTGCATTGAATACCGAAGAGATGGGTGTTTTATTTGAAAAGTTCAAGAATTTCGCAGACGGACAAAAAGAGGTGAGTGAATTAGAGTTGTTGAATTTGGTGAAAGATATTAGGTAATCAGAATTGTCGGATGAGCTTACTAGTAGAAATCAACAACCAGAAAAAATATCGAGAGCGCTTAAATAGCAACTACATCTGTCAAAGAAACTAAATCTCAAACAATAAAAGAGTGGAGAACTTTGACCTGGCTCAAAGAGTATTGAACTTTCTCGGAGTATTATCTTTTGAGAAAAATCTGAATCACAAAGTTTCTATTGTGGCTAGGAGTAACTAATGACCGACAGTATATTAGAGAATTTTCCTGACAATGGTTATGCAGATTTGGGGACTGTATTGTACTCTAATGATTGCGTACAACTCCGAAGCTTGCTAAATACGGCACGCCCCCTTAGCAAAGACATTTTCTATTCCACCCAAGAAGAATTCAATAATAAAGGTCGATGGCATCATTATGCTCCAGGGCGAGATAGTCACAACGTTCTTATAGATAATCAGGTCAATCTAGCGTTTATCGAAGATAATGAAACCTTCGTAGAAATATGTAGGCGACTTTGTGGCAGTGACTACGCGATTATGAAAAAGAGCGTCGTTCGCTCGGTGAGTGACCATCTATTACCGGAATGGATAAACGACAAAGTGCGTGATGTGGGAAGACCAAACTTAAATCCGTTCATACACGATGACTATCAAGATGTGCAGCACTTTCTTCACACTGACTATCACCAGGATAAAACCCGACCTACATCCAATTTCGTCACGGTTTACATTTATTTAGACGAGGTGAGCAAAGACTATTCTGCGTTGCGCATTCTTGAAGGCAGCCATCGTTTAGGAATGACGTCATACCCTCATAATTTGCGAAAATCATGGCCCAACGATGATCATATATTTTATTCTGATAACAGTGGCAATCACCTAAAATGTCGCCCAGTAATAACTACCGGTGGTCCAGGGACCGTAGTTTGTTTTCATGGTATGACGTTACACGGTACCGTTACTAACAAGAGTGAAGATCCAAGGATTTCGCTACGATATCTAATTACTTGTCCACCTGGAACCGGAAATGATTCACTTCTTGATAAGGCAAACCGTCGAGTTATCGGACCACATTCGGCCAGTAACCTTCGGCTAGATGTAGCAGAGGACGGATCCTTGCTTCCGACAGGATCCTCTATCCTGGATTTTGAACGAGTTAACTAGGCTCTGAAAACAACTATAACAATATTGGTTACTTGCGTTGGCGGCCGCTTAATTTATGACATTTTGAGAGGTCTTCGATCTGCTAGTGATTTTGAGGCGTACATAATTGGCATCGATGCTGATCCTGACGCTCACGGCCGTCTCCTATGCGATGAGTTTTATACGGTACCGATGGCCGAGGATGATCCAGAGGACTATTTAGCTCACCTTATATCAATATTTGAACACACTACTTATACGATTCTGATTCCACTTTCGGAAGCAGAGACACGTATTGTCGCGAAGAATAAGCAACAGTTTTTGTCCTTTGGTATAACGCCGTCTGTCAGTGATCACGACACCGTTGAGTGTCTGACAGATAAACTGACCATGCTACAAGTTGTGCATAATGCTGGTTTAACCGGTTCGGACCATTGTCCTATAGATGCTAGAGAAGATTTTAATGACGCCGTACAAGCACTGGGTTACCCAGACCGTAGTGTAGTTGTCAAACCTAGGCGTGGTAGGGGATCCCGTGGAGTTTTGATTGTTGACGACACAAAGAAAGAGTTCCAAAAGCTTTTACCGAATCGGTTTTGTGGTACTGGAGATCTTGATAGTGTTCTAGGTGCTGCTGCCATTGAAGACGAAAACTTTAACAACTATATTGCTGTACCCTATTATGATGGACCCGTGTATGATTTAGATTGTATTGCCAAATCCGGAAAGTCAGTTGACTTAGTAGCAAGGTTGCGACAACTACGTAACCCACTCTGGCCTACGAGTACGGGCCATCGGGTCAATCAGAATAAGCAGGTATTAAATTTAGCTTATGAATTATGTCAATTGTTCAAAATTGATGGTGCTGCCGATTTTGATATCATTTTGGCAGACACCGGCCCTCACGTGATAGATGCTGGAGCGAGATTCAGCGGTTCGGTAGGAGGATCTATAACAGCTGGAGCAAATTTTCCGGCACAGTTGGTTAGAGTACTTGCTGGCTTGTCTTACAAACCTCTAGCTCCTCGTGATGGAGTAGTTATCAGACCGTTTCTTACAATGGCTGAGATACCTCAATCTAACGAACACGACTACTTATAATTGGTGAGTGTTATAACGATTTCTGGACTGCATCCGGACAAATATATTTGATATAAAAGATACTTTTTAGGACTGTATGTTTGTTGGAGATAGATACGACGATTTTTCAAAACAACTAGTAGGAATTCACAAATCAAAAAAATAGATCTCCTGTTGCATAAATTTATAGAGCTATCTGTCATCCAATATGTGACCCGTCAATTTACCCATAAAAAGAGACATCAACAAGTTGTCGGATAATCTTGTTGTTTTCTGTGATAGCTTAGAAAGTCTTGTTAAGGCTAAGCAGGATAATCTAATTTCTTCCGCGATAATTCGTACCTCATCGCCGGATTTAGCATTCTCAGGGCACCCCGGAGTTGTTCCTCTATTTGGTGCTGGTCACGAAACCCAGCTTTATCGCTATATGGAAACGGGCGGGGATTTGGCTAGATCTGTTTATGAAGATTTAATTCAAATTCCAGAACTAAAACATTATGCAATTCTTGTAGCGAGAACCGCTTATGGAGTCCACAAACAAGTTGTAAAGATGACCACGCTGACAGAGGAAGATTTCACAGAACCAAGGTTGGTCATTTCGAGTGAAACCGGTGACACAGAATTTAACCAAGTGCTGAATCCACCGTGGATGAGATTTCTTGCAAAGAATAGACACGCAACAGAATATTTCGTAAAGGTAAATGGGGTTAGAAAACAGTGGGCTAACCTACCGTTTAGGTTTTATCTCAGAAATAAACTTAATATTCAATTTGACGATTTAGTATGGAAATTTGCCAGTTTCAGCAACCAAATACTGAAGAAAAAAAACGCACCTAAGGCGATGATTGTTATTGGTGGTAAATTAGTATTCGATACTGTTGGACATATGTTCTTTCGCGGGTTCACTATTGATCATTTTGTGAAGTCTTTTCGAGAAATGAACAAGATGATGGACAAATGCGAAGAGATTCCTATTGAAAATACACTCTTTGAAAAACTAGAAGCACGTTTGAAAACAAAGTTTGAAGTTTTGTTAGATAGCTGGTTCATTCCATCACTACATACACCGCTACGAGAGTTACTTAGAGAACAACTTCGAACTGATACTACAAAATTCAATTCGGCTACACATTTATGGTCTCAGCACTTATCGGAAAGAAAACCATCTATTGTTTTTTGTCGCACACCACAAAGTCCAGAGTTAATTGCACTTGCAGACGCCTGTGCCAAAATGGCTATACCGCTGGTAGTCGGCCAACATGGAGTCAGTCGGGAAATTGAAGATTCATACCATCGATGTCGTTCGATAATTCTGGAGAATTCAGTACTAGATTTAACCTTGTCATACAACGCTAAATCGGTAGAGGCCGATAATATTTCACCCTTCAGAAAAGGTGACTCTATAGCTGTAGGCCTATCTTGCGACTACCATCGTGCAAAAAGAAAGGCCGTGTTAAACAAACGGTTCCCAATTCTTTATGTATCCACAACACTCTATGCAGGCAACTTTAACGTATTTAAAGGTGGATATACGGATATAGACAGGGCAAAACTTGAGACCCACATAATCGACGAGGTTTTATCAAAAACTGGGCACGGCGTTATATACAAGACATATCATTACGGTACGGCACGATATGTCGAGGACAAATTGCTTCAGAAGTGTGTAGAGCGTCATCCCAACATTAAATTGCTTGATGAGCCCGCTGAACTCACTGATATCGCTTTAAAGCAATATCGACTAATCATTACTTCAAGAGCAACGAGCTCCATGGCTTGGTGTTTGATGGCGGATCGCCCACTTGTATTCATTGATATACCTTTCGACTGTCCATTTCAGCCACAAGCAAAAGAACAACTCGATAAAGCCGTTTTTTTGTTTAGTGTGTCAGACCCAGAGTTTCTAGATAAGTTGCAACATTTTTTCAATAGACCACTAGACAATATCGAAGAAGAGTGGAAATCAAAGGCATCAGCTAGGTACAGTTTCATGAATGATTATGTGGAAGGACCTGGAAAAGGTGCAGGCGCCAGAGCTGCGAAATATATTCATCGATGGTTGGATAACAAATTATCCTGACAGGACTGCATCACATAGTAAAAAAATAAATTAACAAACGGCTTATAGGATCTTAATTATATTTGTATGAAAATAGCATTAGGAAGTGCTCAGTTTGGGTACAAATACGGAGTTCTACGAACGTCTGAAGGTCCAGATGAAAGTGAAGTATCTGCTATTCTTGATTATGCGGCAAAGAATAATATCACTGTAATCGACACAGCAGCTAATTATGGTCGTTCTGAGGAGGTTATAGGCCGCAACATAGTCAATTCTAATTGGAGGGTGTTTACAAAAACTGGAAAGATAGAACCCGAGTTAGACGTAAAACAAAATATTGAAGAAATTCGTCGTGGATTTTCTAGCTCACTAAGAAAACTAAGGCTTAGCAAGGTCGAGGGGTTATTGGTTCATCGGGCAGATGACATCTTAAACCCGGCTGGGCAAGAGATATTTGCCGCGCTCAACTCTCTTAAATCTTGTGGAATGGTTAATAAGATTGGAGTTTCTGTCTATACGCAAGAACAAATCGATTTTATTTTAGATAACTATACTATTGATATTATCCAGCTTCCGTTCAGTATTCTTGATCAACGATTACTCTACAGTGGACACCTAAGCCGATTGAAGGAATGTGGTATAGAGATTCATGCGAGAAGTATCTTTCTACAAGGTATAGCAATCGCACCCCCAGAAATAGTCCCTTGCTACTTTAGTCCGATAAAGAATAATTTAACTCTCCTAAAAGAAATCGCGTCGATTAAACATTTGACACCGTTAGGGTTAAGTCTAGGATTTGTCTTAGGGGTTCCTGAAATTGATCAAATTATTGTTGGTGTTGAATCTAGGGTTCAACTAGAGGAGATTCTTAGATTTTGCGACGTAGAAATTGATCCACTTGAGTTAAGAAACGTAGCAGTAGATTATCCTAAGTATCTGAATCCTTCATTATGGCCAGCCATAACGCCACATTCCTGATTACAGGATACGATGCAAACAAAGACTTTCAAATGGGTATTTCGAGTTGCTTCCGGTCCCAAATCAGGGGGCGGTCATCTAATGCGGTCCTTAGCTTTAGCACAAGTCCTTTCAAAAACTGGTCGAGTACTTTTTTTCCTGGATAAAGAAGGAAAATCGTGGCGAGAGTATTTAGAAACTTTCGGTTTTGACATTGTAATTGGTGCGCGACCTGAGCAGTTTGAATGTTTCGCGGCGATTATAGACGGTTATGTGTTTGGCCCAACTGAGTATGATTGGTTAAGAAATTTCGCTAAATACATCATAATTATTGATGATAGGATAGAAGTAATACCCTTTGCGGATTTAGCGATTTTACCTTCAATTAATTCCACAACCTTTGATGCACACCCACGAGTATTGTCAGGGTGTAGATATGCTCTCTTAGGGCCAGAATATCAGGAACCGTGTGTGTGGAAGCCGAACGGGGCAGTTAACAAACTTCTAATCAGCTTCGGCATAGTTGACTCGCTGCATTGCACCACTGCCACTCTACATGCATTGAGGGATGTTGGCTTCAACGGTGAAGTTAGGGTTATGCTTTCGTCAGACAGTAAGCAAATCAATCAGTTGAATCAAATCGCTAAGCAAGCCAAGTATCGCCTCCATCTAGCAATCGGTGAATATGGAGCACACCAACATATTTCCTGGTCCGACTTTGTGATTGGAGCAGGTGGTCAGAATTTAGTCGAGAGAATCGCATTAGGCCGACCGTCGATTACGGTTGTGACAGCCGATAATCAGAAGGGACAAGTAGTTTATTTTGAGCGTATAGGTGCTACCAAGGTGACGATCCGACGGCAGAATACATTTGTTTCCGATCTATCTAAGAGCTTGTATGAGATCCTTCGAAGCCCTATGCAACTAGCCCGCATGAGCACTGTTGCTAGATCTTGTGTTGACGGCAAAGGAACTGAACGGGTGGCAAATGCACTATACGGTCTCGTAGCATAGGGGATTAGATACCTAATTGATCGTAGATACTATTAACTTCCCAAAGCCTAACGGTCGAGTGTTTTCTATTGAAAATTCTATTAAAGAGTATCAGCTACTTCAATGATAACGTCAAAGGCACTACCGTTGAAACATCCTCTCCAGAGTTTAGCTTGGTCATCTCCAGGGATGCATCGCCAAATCTATTCGATACGGCTTAAAATTAATTAAATGACTAGACGACATTGTGAAGTAGTAGCTCTGCTCACACTTTAGACCTCATAGTGCTATGGCCACGCATTTGCAGATATTTACTTCATTTCTACATTCGCTGGGCGGACCGGTTAGTCCGTGCCAGCTTCTGAATTAAGTAGAGGCGCGAATACGTGACACTGAAGCACTTGACCTTTACGGCAAATCACCCAACGCCATAACTCAGTATGGATTCTGCACTCAGATAAGTCGGTCTATTTAATCAAACCAGGTGGGGGGGAGGCCATCTTCCCGGCATTTTTTCGTTCTTGGCGACTAGCGGTCCTATCGTAAATACCGTATTCATTTACGGCGATGTAGTAGATGCTCACACCTTCTGTATTGCTACGGTGATGATACATTCGACTACCTGGAAAAAATATTACGTCGCCTCGTTCTGTAGAAAGCTCGACTGCTTCCGTTGTCTGGATTTCATTATTAATGGTCTCCTGCCCACCCTTTGACTCCACGTAATCTCGCCAATGAGAGCCAGTATTCTCGTCAAGAGGTGCGTCTGGCCACAGGAAAAGCGATGATTGGTTGGTATTTTCAATACCTATTGCACAGCTGTACTGGAGCGATTTTCTGTCCTTATGAGGATAACTCGGCATGTTTTCACGGTAATACAAAACATGATGTCGACTTACGGTCACCTCCTCGATTTCGTATATGACACGGAAAGCTCTAAAAAGTTCGTCCTGATCTTCATCCATAGGCTTGAAAGAGAAAGTATCAGGTGCATTCGGCGATTTAATTGTCTTAACAAAACTTTCGAGCTTATCCATAAACTGCTCTTCGCAACCGTCTTGAATATAGGCGTAACCATTTTTAGACAACGCGTCAGTATATTTTGCAGGATCAAACTTAAACATATCTATCCTTCCGAACAATTGGTTAGGTACATGTTGTGTCAATTCTTACGTATATTACCAACGAATAGATAGGCTAAACTTTTGATGCTTCCAATGCCTCTATTCTAGCCAACATGTGGTCTTTTACTCGCATTGATGATCTACCATCTGCTGGACCAATTATGTTATCAAAATATCCAGTAGGTACTTTTTTGGCCTTTAAACAACCCGATTTGAATTTAGTCAAATAACCTTCCAGGTCACTCCTAGAATTCGCGACCCAGAAAGGTTCGACTGAATTCTTTATCCATAGTGCATCACTTAACGGGCCTGAAGCTTCTTCAAAATGGGGAAGAATTGACGGGACTGAGCACATTAACGCTTCAATGCCAGTCGTTGAGTTAAGTGATATTACCAAACCAGCTTCAGCTATTAGTTGGAGTGCCGGGATATTGTCAATTATCTCTAGATTTGAAGGTTTAGATTCTAAATGTCCCGTTTCTGAAATGACAGCTTTGTCAATCGCCCGTTTCCAGGCTGCTTGATACCACTTAGGTTTAATTATGACTCGGACATCAGGATTTTCTACTGCAAATTTTGTGACACACGCGTGCACGTTGAAAAATAAGTTTTGGAATCCACCTGAATCTGGAAAAGTACCTTTGAGTATCCTGAGTTTAGGTTGGCCAGTGACCGGAACAAAAGAAAACAAAACTACTGTATTCTTAACTTCCGCCTTAACTTCTTCGTTTCTGACAACTATGTCGTGATGAACTATGTCGAAACGTGGGGCCCCTGTAACTACAATTTTCTCCTCTTCTGCGTAGCCGTGCTTAATTAGCATATCCTTAGACGAAGATGTCGCTAGCATGATTAGTTCACCATGGAAATGCTTCCAATTTGGAATGTGCTCGCTGACAAGCCTTTTCAATGCATCAGGCTCAGCCCCAATGAATTCTCGATGCAAACAAAAAAACGGTATTTGGCAAAGAGAACAAGCAATCTCCCACTTTAGATTCTGAGCGTAGTAAAAACCACAAGACAGAAACCCACTTACCACTTTCTTACGGCAGAGTGAGAAAAGTAGCTGCCCTAGGAATTCTTTATTTACAAATGATTGGTCTTTGGTACGGCGACTCAGTGGATCATTATCAATTGCCGTAATCCATCGTTGGGTCCAATTCGGTATAACAAGAAATTCAATGTCCGTGTAACGATTAAGTGCTTCTAAGTCATCCCTAAAACGAGTGTGATCCAGTACGAATATTCGTGTGATCGGATAGTTCTTCTGGGTATAAGGTTTTATGCATAAACTAACGATAAACGCGAGGCACGAACTTGGAACTGACTTTATAATAGTTTTTAAGTAGGAATCCCTAAATCGAGGGAGCAGAGCAAGCACACGGTCGTTCAGGACCGTACCACCACGGAAAAGAGACCATTTCATGATTCATGCCCAGCCGTAAATAGAAAACAATCTCCACTAATCACGTTTGATTTAGAAGACCTCAGTAATAATTCTAGCTAGAGAACAAAATTTTACTAAGAAGTAATTATATTTCTGCTTGTATCATGGCAGCAATAAGTTTCTGTTTACCAGATCACTTGTTTTCGTTACTTACTAGGAAAAAGCTCTTGCCCGCCAATTACTTTCACTATAGCCTAACCAATGCTTGTTTATACTAACGACCTAAAAGTCCACCAAATCAATCTATCCAGAACCTGTTAATGAGATACATTATTGATGACGAACACCTAAGAGTCGGTGTGATAAACAATCCCTCAGATTCAACTGTATTATGTTTTTCAGGAATTGGAGAAATTGTCCGTGGTGTCGATATCCAGAGTCCAGAATTTGTAAGAGCCAGTAACTCTAACGGTAACGCTATATTTATCATCGACAAAGATAGATCATGGGGAAATAATTTCTCCCTCCAAAACTTGTTCAACTATCTCAAGCCTTATACCGAACACAAACAAATTTATGCACTCGGAAATAGTATGGGTGGATTCTTAGCAATATTGGCATCCAAATACATAAAGATCAGTGTAGTAGTCGCTTTTGTGCCTCAATACTCGATCTCAAAAAACCAGGTTCCAAACGAGGATAGGTGGGAACAGTACACGAAAAATATTTTAGAGTTTAAATACGAATCTTTAGAGAATTGCTTTTTAGATCACACCCAATACTATATTGTTAGTGGAAATGACCGTAAGGATAGACAGCATTGGGAACGCTTTCCTTCAGGCCAAAATATTCACAAGTTGATCTTGCGTCAAAGCAATCGACCCCACCAAGCTGCCCAACATCTAAAAGACCTAAACAAGATGTACCCGTTCATCAACGATTGCTTTTGTCAAAAGGCCCCAGATCAGATTGTGCTCGACAACGACCTAACTGACCTGATTGACATCATAGTCTGACTCGGCAATATAAGTCTTAGGCTCTGGGCTAAGCCAGTGGAAAGAAATGGTCTTGGCTATGCTTGCGACTGTAAGATATAGCATGCGATAGAATCTCTAACACCACCTTCTTTTCTAAAATCAAATTCACTTTGAATTTCAATTAGTCCTGCATCATTGCACTTGCTCGAACTTTTACTTTGTTTTGTTCTCAAGACAACTCTTTGATTTACCTTAAAACCTGCCGTTTCGAAAAATTCCTCCCAGTCACAATATCTATACTCATGTTCACCATTATTACGTCGAGTAAGTCTCAAGCCTGTATCGCGATAGGTCCTTTTAAGAAACTCGACGCTATATACTATATTCAATAGACGGTCTATTTCCGCATCAGGCGTTGAATTGTTGTGAGCTCTCTCGATTACGACAAATTGCCCCTTCTGCTTTAACACTCTTCTACACTCTCTTAGAGTGATAACTGGATCGGTAGCGTGGTGCAAGGAACCCCACGCCACTGCAAAATCAATCGAGTGTGACTCTAATTGGAGTTGGTTATAGTCTCCAACGACTGAAATCACTTTGTGTTCTTTTTCTTTTAATATTTCTTTCTTAACTATTGGCTGGCACAGCCGTACAACATCATCGACAAGCTCTATACAGAATAATTTCTCAACTTCCTTTTTTGATGCAATCGTTGAGGATATGCAACCTACCCCTCCCCCTAAATCTATTCCAATACCGTAGAAAGAATCCCATGCGCCTGGTACCAGACTTATTAGGTGCTTTATTTGAGAAGGTGTAATTTTTATGTATTCACCAATAATTTGGTCATAGCCTTTTTTCGATATATTTCTTGCTAAGAATTGATTGCCAGCGTAATCCTCGCTATCTAATAACTCTTTGGAGATTGGCCACTCAAGAACATTCATATTCATGCCTGTATTTTAAAACAACATTACAATAAAAACGATTGGACCAAACTTTTAACGAAATCTAGCGTAATCAAGAGATTATTATTTATCAACTCTCATTTTCATCAGATTGATCACGAAGGCGTCGATGGGCTCAATGACCGAACGAGCCTTAGATACACATCAAATCCACATACCAACGTCTTACTATGTAACGCAATATTTCCTAATTATCGAATTTAGTTGTTATTGACGTAATCGAGCAATCTTCATTGTCCACTTTTACTTTGTCATCAACACAAAGATAATTCTTCGTTGTGTATTCTATTTTCGAGGTCTCCAATATCTCACAAGCAACCATAATTGAAACATTCGCGTCAGCTCCTGATGGTTCATCTAGATGAAAGGTATCTGCTCTTCTCCATTTCCATTTTGTGAACCCAGCAACGAGCTCACATTTCGCTGCATCCCAATTCGAATCTGACCCATCCCCGATACTAGTCTGTGTGGCACCAGCAATTACACCTCCTCCAGAAATTCCCGAACTCGAATTACTACCACCGCATGCAGCCATCAATAGCACAACACAAACAACACCAGTGTTAACTGCAAGATGATTAGATCGGGAGTTCATTGTTCTATTTTGCAGAGAATACGATTATTTGATCATGGTGGTGTAATTATTGTAGTAGCTTTGCAATGAGCCTACCATACTAGTAGTCAGAATTCCCTGGCTAGAGCTTCGTAACCTTTTACTCTGAAACATAATCAACGATACAAACGTATCGTCTATATCGCTCATCCCAACTGTCGCGTCAGCTACTTCTTTAGCCATTTGCGTTAGAGGGAAGAAAGTAATTTTCGCATTCCTTCGCCAATATTGGCTAGTGCCGACTGGAAAATAAACCGGTCCCATCCAACACAAAAATGCCTTACACCCAAATCCACATATCGTTGGGCCTGATCGACCGAACCAATCTCAATACGCGGCGCGACACCATATTCAATCGATTTTCGAATGACCAACTCTTCGAACGGTTGAATATCCTTTGTTTGCATCAGATCCGGTTGCCCACGTGAAAACCCGAAATCAGCTGGCCCCCACTGAGTCATATCTACTCCCCTTGCCTTCGCCTTCTCCAAAACCATATCAAGGTTATCCACGGCCACATTTTTCTCAATCATTACCAGGAACAGTATCGATTCAAGATCAGCTAGATAAGCCTCATGCCCGTAACTACCAAAAGCTGGCCGGCGCAACTTGATTCCCATTAGACCTTGCCCCGCTGGATTATCAGGGCGAATGGATTGGTGACACGATTCCACGTCATCTGAACTTCGTATATCTGTAAAAAGAACTGCCTTGAATCCTGCACCTATCGCCGCTTGTGCCCAGAAGCCTTGATTCATCTGGTCAAGCTTGATCATCAGCGGAAGATCGGCACATTGTGCAGCTCTCGCCATGTGATAAAGAAGCGACATATCAAACGTCGAATATTCTGCGCAGAATTCTGCGTAATCAAAAAGACCCACATCGCCAATAATTTCCGCGGTGTCTGGGTCAGACGATAAATAGTGGGTACCCAGAGTTGGCTCACTGGCCTCAAATTTAGCCCGAAGCGTGTTTTGCATAATCATTAGATAGACCTGAGTTACAACCTTGTGTAAGAACTACTAAATTAGTCTTATACCAAGCTTGACACTAAATCATAGCCCGGTAAGTAGTACAACCGTAAATCCGACAATCACGATTGATAGTGTTGCATCAGGAATTACTCAATTACTAACTGACTACGGAAAGAAGCACCACGTAATGTCCATCGGGTCAGACAGTCTCAACAGCTTTACAGCATCATAACGATCTTTAGTTTCACACGAATCAAATCCAACTCAAAACTCATCACAGATTAGACCTACGGGAAAGTTGGCTTGCGTGGAACGACATCATCCATCTGAAAGCTCCAAAACGCATGGGAGGGAACCCATGTTGAATTGAATCGCTGCGATAGATTAAACATGTATTGGTGATGTTTGTAGGTTCAAAGATAACTCCACCATCAGCATCACGATAGATACAAGTCCCTCCCCCACTTCCCTTGGCAAACACTATTACATTAACAGACGGACCGTCATAGTCTTTTAAGACTGCGATACTGTCTAGATGATTTATACAAGACGACTGGCACCCTGCCCTTGTGAATAAAACATTACTCACGTCAAAAGTATGTGGAACATGCCCTGTTACAAAATTCAATCGAGAAAGAAAGTTCTCTGAACAAAAATACTCCTCTATTTTTTTAATGATTGGATGATATTCATGAGTCTTCTTTCTAGAAATAAATCCAACGTCATAGATTTATAAACATTCTTTACAGGGTTGAAATAATAAACCGAGGCTACTTCTTATAAGTTGGTTGTGAACATCCTCTGGAAAGCAATCCTCTACAAACGCCCAACCATGATTTTTGAAATGTCCTAAACATTTTTCGAAATTATCTGTTACCGAGACTTCAACCGAACTACTCCTAGTCTGCAGTCTGGGATCTACCCATAACATAAGGTGGCGGAATACTACCCGAATCAGCCGAATCTTAATCAAAATATGAATTCGAGAAAAATGAGGGAACTTGTATTTAGTAAATTCAGCTTTAGATATGTTAACCGCCATGAGATAACTACCTTGATTAGTTTTGGGTAGCGCTAACCGAATTTCGGATAGGCAAAAGTTCCAAAGAAATTATTCGTAGTCTATTGTCGCTTCTATGCCTATCTTTAGTGCCGATGGCAACAGTAACCGATATAACTTCGCCTGTAGAAGTAGAGGCCCTTAAACAAAGAATAATTATTGATTACCAGCACGTTCGACCACCATCCACCGCTAAAACTGCACCCGTCATGTATGACGAGGCATCCGATATTAAAAACGCTACAGCTGCTTTATATTCATCGGGCTTTGCCATCCGACCAAGCGGGATAAGATTAGAAAGCCGATCGACAAAAATTGAATCCTGATCAGTCTGTACTCCCCCGGGAGCAATTAAATTCGCCCGAATTCCTGCGTCCGCCCAATAGGTTGCAAGATAACGAGTCAGCCCAATCAGTCCCGAATTTACAACGGAATACGTAACAGGTTTTACGGGCTGTTCATCCGCTGTAACACCGTCGAGTTGATACAAGCGTTGGTCTGGCGCAATAAGTCCCATATCTGAGCCAATGTTCAAGATGACACCACATTCGGCCTTGGCCATTTGCACCCCAAAACTTCTCGAACACAAGAACGCGCCAGTTAATCCAACAGAAATATCACTAAGCCATTGTTCAATCGACATGTTTTCCAGTCGCAACTCGGCATAATTTCCTAGATGCTGGTCCGATCGAGTAGGATTATTCGCTGCGTTGTTGATGTTGAAGAGTTGAAGAACAAATTGTTGTAAGTAACTATGTCAAACAAGCATTGCCTTACCCTTATATCACCACGCCATTAGCTTGCCTATATATTGGAATGTCTGAAACTTTCTAGCCACAAATCGGCGATGACGATACTTATTCCTAAGATGTGTGCCCAAGAATCGACAAGTCTCCCATCTTCCATCAACCAGTATAAAGAAATCCAGTGGGGCTGAACTTTCATATAAAAGCACATCTGCTCCGACCACTGGTCGACCGCCAGTGAATCCAAGTCCATTAATTTCCCCAGAAATCTCCTCCTCACCGGAAGCTCCGCTAGGGCCATCTACATATACAAAATTTGGCGAAACGTCTGGTAGAGAGTCATAGGTATGACATAGAGTATTGTCAAACACTTTGACACTGATGGGCGAATACTGAAAACTAATAAATTCTAGCAAGTCCGATTCAAATTTGTTTCTAGTGTTTTCTATCCATTTCTTTTCGGAATCGACTACATAAAGGTGTCCACGCACGTTCGCTTTAGCCAAGTTTGCGCGTAACGCAGCACAAATGACCAAGGAGGAATATCCAACTCCAAATTCTAGAACAACCCTTGGGCGCCTTTCCGCAATCAATCTATAAAGATTCGCAAGATCAGATGCGTCTGGTGGAATTTCAGTATTACTGCCAGCGACAAGTAAAGGCCAAACATTCTTTTCTTCAAGAAATACTTGGTCTGCTTTAATCCTCCGCTTAATAGAACTCCGATCGAACTGTTCTCTAAGCCAGAAACTGATAACGCTTGGATGGTGAATTGTAGAACATAACATCGAAGTGATTTTTCCCAGCATAAATTTTCCTTGTATTAACACCTCATTCGTCTGATCAAAAGTCAGATGGAAAAAAGTGCGTTTGACACTTATATTGTAGTGTAACTCTCACTTTGAGTAGCTCATAACTTTTTTGTTTTCGATTTTTTTTGACCTTACTTTTCAGGTATCAACCAGTTTTATAGGATGACAATGGAAACACTTCTGTTGGCTTGTTGCGATAGAATTTTTTGGTAGTTGCAGTTGATGCATGGCCCAACCTTTCTGAGGCAGTCTGTAAATCACCTTCTCGTTAAAGACGGTATAACTCTGCGTAACACAGTGAGGAAATCAACAGCCTCCCCAAGTCTCGTCTCTCTTTCCAACCCAGATTAGGGTGCAACAAACACTCCACAGATTCCGCCATTTTGAACATGGAGGCGACGGCTTTGCGACTATGCCAATCGCGCTGTAATACCCTCTCCGCGACCCTGTCCTGATCCACATTTCGGAGATGAATCAACCCCTTATGGAAGTCTCCACCCCCTTTTTTGGCTGGCCCTTTTCTGAACACCTCATACTGGCGCAGAACATGGGCGAGTTGGCTGATATCAGACATTCAGGTATTGCAGTTGAGGGTGGTTCTAGGTGTGCATACGACCCTTTGCGCTTGTTCAGCAAGGTCTCACAAGGGCTATTGTGAACCCTGAAACACTGTCCAATTCAGTGTCTCGCAGTGACTCCCACCACGAAGGAATACACACCTCAACGGGTTATCAGGCCGTTGTGAACCACATTTTGGAAAAAGTTATGGGATAGGGCTGTTTGGAGAATCGTAAGTCGTTGATTTATTGGTGGGCCGTGCAGGGATCGAACCTGCGACCACCTGATTAAAAGTCAGATGGACAAAAGTGCGTTTGACACTAGTATTCGAGTGTAACTCTCACTTCGAGTGACTCATAACTTTTTTGTTTTCAATTGTTTTCGCCCTTTTGTTTCAGTTATCAAACTTTTCAATGGGCTGAAAGTGGAAGCACTTCTGTTAGTTTACTGCGATAAAACATTTTCGTTGTTGCAGTTAATGCATGACCCAATCTTTCGGATGCTGTTGTAAGGTTATCAAATGACCCAATTCGATTGTGAATCTCCTTCCCGACAAACAGTTTATCCTACCGCGTTAGAATGAACCGAGGCATGACATGACAACACCCATCTATACGTCCCAAACTTCATTGGCGTGAATCCATGATAATGATCGTCACTACGATAAATTAAGCACGAATTTGTAGTATTTGTAGGTTCAAATACAACTCCACCATCTTTGTTAGAATAAATGCAAGTTCCTCCAGATCGAGAACCTCCTGTTCCTTTGACGTAGAAGATTATATTTATCGATGTGCCCCTACTAGCTTTGGATAACGACACACTGTCTAAATGGTTTACACAGGATGACTTGTACCTCGCTCTTGAAAACACCGTGCCTCCTATTCGACGCCCAGTAACCGAGTCTGCCGCAAAAGTATCCAACCGATGGGAAAATTTGCCTGAATGAAGATACTGGTCGATCTCTTTAATTATAGGATGTTTGCATATAGTCTTATCTGGGGAAATAAAGTTTGTATCATAAGATTTATAGATGTTTCTTACCGGATTAAAATGAAAAAAACGAGGCCACTCTCGTACTAATAGTTTGTGTATTTCTTCTGGGAAAATATTTTCCACAAACACCCAGCCGTGTTCGCGAAATTTTTCCGCACTCTCCTCCATGTTTTTGGTCAACGTTATGCTGATCTCTCGACTTGTAGACCTAGGTTTGTGTTCTAGAAACAGTAATGAACGACGAAATATAAGTCGAATACGGTAAAGCTTTATCAACAAATGGTTTAGAGCAGCATTTGGAAATCTGTACTTGTCGAGCTCACATTGAGCAATACCCACAGCCATTTATCCACTCCTTCAGGAATTTAAAATAATCAGTTTTTGATCAAATGAAGATCGATAGTTAATTATTGAATTCGATTTCCTGCGCAAAACAGAATTAGCGCCGAAAACATCCCTACCAGTGATGCCACGTCTCTTACTATAAGCATCGGAATGCTATACAAAAACAGAGCGAATGGTACCTTTTCCCGCTGTTGTTTAGATAGATAAACCCAAAAAGGTGCCACCCTTATAGCCAGCAGCACTAGTGTTATCCATATCGAGAAAAAGACTACACCTATAGCCAACAAAGTCAAAAGCATTTCCCATAGGACACGATATGAAGAAAAAGTTGCCCTGGCTCTGGAGCTAGAATTATTCTCCCTTATGCAAAGTGTAGAATTTTTTGCAAAAAGATATTTTTGACGAAAGTACCCAATAACGCCAGATCGGAATTTATGATAAACACCGTTGTTAGGATCAAAGGTGACGGTTGATATAAAAGAGAGTCGTATCCCGAACAAATAATCTTCACTGGTTCGAATGTTAGGCATACCACCAACTCGTTGGTAGAGTTTCTTATCGATTGCTAGGCTATGGCCATTTGTAGCACCAATTGGGCGAGGCTCAACCGGTTCTCTCGACCGCTTCTCCCAATGTTGAAACCAAGATGTTAAATTATTATCAACTGGACCAATATAACCAGACGTAGTTGCCTCTACATCGTATTTTTTCATGAATGCTAGGGCCACCTCGATCCAATCTCGCGGAACGACGCAGTCAGAATCAGTAAACATTAGTATTTCACCAGATGCCGTCTCAACTCCGGCGTTACGGGCTGGACCCGGGCCGCCGTTCTTTGACAACCTTACAACTGTAGCACCTAACTCTCTAGCGAGCTCTTCAGTATTGTCCGACGAGTGATCATCTACAACGATAATTTCTTGAGGGACTACCGTCTGCCCCCAAATTGACTCCATCAACTCCGGCAATGAGTCGACTGCTTGGTAGGCAGGGACCACGACAGACACCAATTGAGCCATATTACTTCCTCAAAGCATCTGGCGAACCAGTTATCCAGGTCCAAATAACTCGGGCCGCATTTCTTTTATCAAACACTGCGTTGTTCATTGCGGCACACTCAAATGAACACTTACATCTGGTCTCATTAATATAGGAAACCACCTCCTTAGCCTTTGTGTCTGTAATTGCCTTACTAACGTCAAAATCGTAATCGGCCAGATTTGCCATATTAGAATCATAATCTGGAGTCATCTGCGATAGAACTTCACAAGGTTGTAGCACACCCATTTCGGTAATGTTTACAAATTTCTTTCCTCCGAGGCAATGCCAAGGAAATTTATTCTTTTCAATTACTTTAAGTATGCCACGCCGAGCTACGCGGTGAACAGCTCCAAGAATCGAGTTATGGTTATTTCTGAATTCAGTTTTTTCGAGATAACGTATTGCCTGCTTATATTCCTCACCAGATACTTCTTTCGTCGCCTCAACCTCTGCATTACCTCGAGGATAAAGAAATGAATAATTGTCAAAATTAAGTTTATTTCGCAGATGCTCAACAAGTTCCGTCGCATGGGACTTGTTTGTTTTTATTAAACAAGTGGCTATATCAATAGTCAATCGGGCGTGCTTGCCTCGAAATTCTGTAGAAAGCATCTGAACCGTCTCGATAGCTTTGCTGTATATACCCAAAACTTTTCGGTTCTCGTCATGCGCCTCTTCAAAATCATCTATTGATACTTGAATTTTTAGCCTAAGTCTCGGACACTCCTTGAGGATTGTTTTGACAATAGACCGGACCCTGTCGACATAAAAACCATTGGTTACAATGTTGCAGTAGAGTATCCCCGAACGATCGTAGAAGGCCTTGACTATGTCGGCTAAGTCTCGCCGAATAAAAGGTTCGCCCCCACCAATTGAAAGATAAATTAGATCAAGACTATCCGCAATTTTTTCGATCTTATCCAGTGATAATTCTTTTTTTGCTTTCGCCGATGCGATCTCCTCCCAATAAAAGCAATGCTCACATCTCGCATTGCATACGGCTGTAACAAAAAAGATACAGTAGCTTGGATATGGGGAAAAGTACGAACGAAGAAAATGAATCGATTCGCTCAAAAGCGTGCGGGCCATGGTAATCGTTTTCTCTGGGAATAGTCAGAGAAGAACTACAAGTATTCTAGCGTTTGTCATCTTCGCCCTCTTCGTTATTTCGTATGCCTTTTAAAACAAACATTCGAACAATATCTCCTAGTATACCCATGGCTATTAGAACGACTACAACTGAGCCAAACAACATTAAATATAGCGATAGCGTGAACATACCATTCTATCTAATAAAGGGAAATCCTCGTTGGCTTATGATCTCATCATTATCAATTCTATCTAGCCACACACCTACAATTTGTACGTCTTATCATTAAAACTAGCAACTAGAGCTTATGTTCCCAACCTTTGGATTTTTCCCTGAATCACTTCAGTTAAGCAAATTACGATCTACAGGTTTACAACGTTCAACTGGAACAGCACCTATCTTAGTTATACATCTCGAGATGTCCGAGTATTTATTATCTTCGGAATCGAAGACTAGTAATATCGTAGCCAACCCCAGATCCCACTAAATTGCTTGTGACTGTCACATAACCGCTAATCACCGACTAATCGTCTTCGTTTTTAGTTCGAGAAAGTAACTCACTGTGTCTTATGGAGGATATACGAACAATATCCCCTAGAATACCGAGCCCAAACAGTATAGTCACCACTGAACCAAATATCATGTAGTAAGAAGACAATGTAGCCATATGCAACATCGCCAAAACCATTGCTGGAATACAAACCACAATGACCATCATAATACTGACGAAAACGAACGTTTTTATTGGATTGAAGTATGTAACCCCTTGCAAAATCATTTGTATCGCACGAAGAGAATCTCTGAAATGGTGAATCTTAGATACCCCCTTCCTCTTAAAGTACTGTGTTGGTTCATAACACACAAAATAGCCTCTTTCAATGAATAGTATCGTCAAACTTGTTGTAAAAGAGAACGTAGAACAAAGAAACGGAAAGAATTCCATTACGGCGGATTTCCTGATTATTCGATAGCCGCTATTCAGATCCACCACTTTTCTATCAACCAACAACCACACAAATAACCGTAAATTCCAGCGCATAAAACCTTTGATTATGGAATCCTGGCTAGAAACATTCTCTCGTTCAGCCACAACCATATCGAAACCTTCTCGACAACGTGCCACTAAACGAGGGATAGCATCTATATCATAACTACCGTCTGCATCAACTATTCCTACCCATTCAAATTCTGCCGCCAGCAAGCCAGTCTTTATTGCCGCTCCATAACCGGAATTAATAGGGTGTCGTATAACTCTTAGGTATTCAACGCTTGAGTTAACTAAACGTTCAGCCGTTTCATCTGTCGACCCATCATCGACTACGATGATCTCATAAGGAACTGCAAGAGTAGATAGCCGGGTACCCAGGTTTTCTATAGTCGATTCTATGGCCTCCTGCTCATTGAGCACAGGGATGATAAAAGACAATCCCGTCAGTTTAGCAACCATAACTAGTAGGCTCCCAGCACCCGGTTTTTTTGTAGTTTGAAAACATATCAAACCACAACTTCAATACCATCAAGTTATTCTGTTTAAACGTAACATCCTCCCGGTCCGCATGAAGTCGAAACTCACGCGCAAACCTCAAATCCTCTGGTAAATCGATATCAGTTTGATGAAATGGCGGCGTATTAAAGCCCAATTTTCGACTACGGCTTGCCAACGGAGGAATTAGCCTCCGCATACTCTTTCGGACGATCCTTTTATTCCCCCCAAAATTCATTTTGTGGGAGACAGGTAACCTGGCTGCGAACTCTGCCACATTACGGTCAAGGAACGGGCACCTGACTTCAACCGAATGGGCCATACTCATTCTGTCCACTTTAACCAGTATATCGTCTGGTAACCAAGTCTGGCTATCAACAAAAAGAGCTTGATCAAGAAATGGTAGATCCTTCATGGCTTTGAAATACTCAAGAAAAATCATTAACGGCGAGTATCCCTCTGCATCTCCAATGACTTCTGGGTCAAGAATCTTACTTATCGTTGACTCTGGGAAAATTACCCGCCACCAATAGTGAGCCTGTTGGCGAGTCAATCCAGCAGCACCGAGGAACTGCCGAAGTTTATAGTCACTACTTACCTTTCGATAACTTGGTGATACCCATTTCTCGGCGCAACTGGACAAAGCCTTTTGAATAGAAACAGGCAATCTTCGATAAACGGAAAAGAATTGATCAGCGCGATAAGTAGGGTAGCCAGCAAACATCTCATCGGCTCCATCTCCCGAAATCATCACCTTGCCAAACCTCCTGGCCAAACGGTTCAACTGGTAGGTAGGATAAATAGAGTTATCAGAAAACGGCTGATCGAAGTGCCACACCATCAGACTGACTTCATCACGGGTTGGCTTTTCAAAATATTGAACTTCCAGATCAATCCCTAAGCTTGAAGCAATTTTCTGGGCACTGGCTGATTCGTCATAACTAGCCTCTTTGAATCCAATGTTGAATGTCTTGAACGACCCAGGGGCTATTTTTCGCGCAGTAGCAGCAACGGAGGCTGAATCCAAACCACTACTAAGGAATCCGCCTACTGGTACATCCGCATGCAATCTAGTTTCGACAGCTTGATGAAAGATTGTCCGGAACTCATCTTCTAATTGAACCTGTTCTAAATTCTCTTTCTTTTGGTGAAAGTACTCTTCATATTTCCAATACTTTCTCTCAATAAATGTTTTCTCCGACCAATCGACCACGGCATAGCTAGCGGGGTGTATTTGCCTAATCTCATTAAATATTGTCTTGGGTGTAAGAATATAACCTATGGCCAAGTAATCAATTAGCGCTCGATTATCAATGTCGACTACATTTCTAACAACTTGGTTTTGTAAAATTGCTTTGATTTCAGAACCAAAAATGAACATTCCATTTTGGAAAAAGTAGTAGAGTGGTTTTTTCCCAAAATGATCTCTTGCCAGATAGAGACGTTTTTGCGTTGGGTCCGCAATGGCGAAAGCGAACATACCCTCCAAGTGCTTAACACAACTATCGCCCCATTCTCGGTATGCTCTTAGTACAACCTCCGTATCCGAACGCGTATGGAATACAACACCTTTGCTTTTTAGCTGAGCCGATATCTCCCGATAGTTATAAATCTCCCCATTGAACGTTATCGCGACTCCATTTTCATCAACCATCGGTTGGGATCCTCCTTCATGATCGAGGATCGACAACCTGGTGTGTCCAATTGCGTAGTTTTCGGCCTGCCATTCACCAGTTTCATCCGGACCCCTGTGCTTCAACACGGCGATCATACGAGAGAGAATGGAAGGGTCAATGACACCACCATCTAATGAAGCCCATCCACAAATACCACACATTGGTCAGTTCTCCGCAAAAAGATCTGCTATGAGTAAAAAGAATCTAGGGCAAAAGAAAATACTGCTGAATTATTCCGTATCTAAGCATTAAGAAGTTGGGGATCTTTAAGCAGAATTGAACCTGCTGTACCCTACTTACGTACAGAAAAGTGAAACCCCAGTTTCTCAAACCCGCTAACCCAATTGCACCATATTCTAGAACATGCACTTGGCGATAGATTGGTGAAACCATCTATAACCAACCTTAAAATCTGGAGTAACTGGAAAACTGGTGGTGATGAAAAACTCTGCTTTAACTCTAATTGAGCAAACCATCTAATCTTGAGTCGCTCAAACTCGTATCTCACACCTTACAATCTCGCGCGTCAAAGACATACAAACATTTATTTGACACTAAACAGCTGAGGCTTTTTCGCGCATAAGTCGTGATTGGACTAACGAGAACAACTGAGTTACCTTTCGGTACATCCAATATTCAACAAGTAGCGAAGATATGCCACGTCGTAGCCTGAACTTCGCTATTGGCCCATAAATACGATTAGTCAACCGAGCAAATCTCGTAAATAATGTTGTTCCTTCAGTGGTTTTTTCAATCTTGTTATCGACAAAATAGGAAGTTATCAATAGCATATTGCCAAATTCACGCATTCCTTTTTCATACCACTGCTTTGTAATTGGATCGCCTTCTACCTCAATCTCGGACCATGCATCTAGAGTACTTGGCATTTCGTAACCCCATTCCTCTTGAGCTTGAATATATAGCTCTGTGCCGGGCAACGGCCGGAACTTATTTGGCGCGAAAACAATACAATTAGGATTGTCTTCTACCAGACGAATCATGAGATCTCGGGTTTTCTTCAAATCATCAAGAGTCTCAGTGGGTAACCCCATAATAAAATTATACGCCGCTGTAATCTCAGGGTGACTTGCAAGTTTTTGATTGCTCTGGACAATATCATCAAATGTACAATTCTTTTTAAGCATCTTAAGTATGCGATCACTGCCACACTCGGCGCCGATATGCATGATATCGGTACCCCCTGAAGCAAGTTTGTCCAGAAATTCATGAGACATTTTCTTTATTTCATTGATCCTGGCTCCGCGAAAACCCAAACCGACTTGGATTCCCCTTTCTCGAATAGAATCTATGATGTTCTCTACATGCTGGAGTTTTGGGAAACTATCGTCGTCAATAAAATAAATATAGTTAGCATCATATTTCTCAATCACATGCTCTACATGGTCAACAACGTAGTTATGATCGAGTGGAGTCCATTTCTTCCCTGCAATAGGTTTATATTGGGCAGGTGAACTACAAAACGTACACTGGTAGGGACATCCCAAAGCACTGTACATTGAGAATATTCTTTTATCTTGGTCTAACTGACCATAGGGAGAGTAGTCTTCAATCAAATGATAGGGAATGTCTTTGTAATGTATATCCTCAAACGACTTTTGTTGATCGGGATTAGACCGAATTGCCTCACCGTCACGCCAGGCAACTCCATTAACGGCACTCGGTTGACTCTCATTGGCGATGCAATCAACTAGATCTTTAAATGACTTAGATGCATAGCCTGAAATTACATAGTCTGCGCTCCATTCGTCACGTATTATTGTTTCCGGATAGAACGTTGCATGTGGACCTCCCCACACAACCGGTACATCCGAACTTAGTGACTTGACAAATCGACCGATTGAAATAGCGTGTTTGATTGGAGATCCTGACATCACACTGATACCTACGCAGAGCGTTTGGTCCGTAATTAACTGCTTCAAACCAGGTCGCCAATCACCTGACACCGCTCGGGTATCATAGATTTTTACGTCGTAACCAAATTTGACAATCTCACTAGAAGAATATAATAGAGCTAAGGGCGAATGCTTAACATAAGTTCCAGAAAAACCTTGATAAGGGTAGACCATCACGATTTGGTTTTTCTTCATCTCAAGAATTTCCCAGGCAGTAATGGGGTACTTACTATTAGTTTAGCACTCACTCGCCAGTAATTATCCTATTAATAGTACTTAACGTGAGTTCCACTTTAACCTAAAGCGCTAGTTTCAGAGAACAAGTTAGTTACTCATGAAGAGTATACTCTAATGGAATATAAATTCCTCGGGACTTAACTAAACCTTACCAATAATAGCTTCTATAAAGCCTACATTTTATAATTTTATGCACTAAGAATACGGCTTTGCCCAAATGTACTCGCTCTACCAGGAACCTGACGTTTCCTTTCAACCCGCATTCTATTAGCATAAGTTGGATATGTCATTCATCCAAAAATCGTTGCTAACAAAACACGTATATTGGGTTATTTGTCTGAGTGTCCTACAAGTGCTTTTGGTGTCAGTGATTGCCATCAAAATTGTCTTTTTCACTGGCAGCGGAATCTATACTGACCCTGAATCAGGACAAATTATTAAACCCAATATTTTTCAGAATGATGATTATGCAGTTTATGCATCGTATTTAGTGGTTTCTGACAATCAAAAGGCTTTCATGCATGAAAAATGGTTCACGAAAATAAAGAACGATATTTCACAACACGATTTGCTTGTTCAATGGAGTACATATGCTCCAAGGATAACAAGAATATTTACACAGAATTGGTATTATGGTTGGTCATTATTTGGGAAGCTTGCAACGAGTATTTCAAAAACTCATAAGGATGCATTTTACCTTACGATTTTATTCTGGCCTGTCCTGGTAGGGCTGAAATATATTTCACTTCTAGTATTTCTCTTGATTTTTCGGAGACCTATTGTTGTACCAATGTTGTATGCCATTCTATTGTTAGATTTCATTGTGCCCACCCTCGAAAATCCTTCAGGCATTTATGCGTGGGAATTTTTTACGATTGGGTTTGTGTTGTGGGTATTCAACGAAAAAAGAAATATCATATGCTATTTAATAGCATACTCATTACTCATTTACGCAAGTCTGACGTCAGCAGAGTTTGCGCCAATAGTGACGTCTATCGCTGGAGTCCACCTGTTATTAGTTGGGGTTAATCTGAAATCAGATAACCTTGGAATACAATTCAAAAAGTTACTGGCGTGGAACGATGAAAAGTTTTCGTGGATAGCGAGCACAATTTTACTGTTGACGATACCTCTGGCAGTCATCTATTTTGTCCTTAATATGGTGACATATCCGATGGAACCGTCGTCGATCCATCTAATTGGGGGCAATTTAACTTACCAGCCGTGGATGTTCTCGATGATGTCGGTACATTTGATGTATCTTCTTAACTTACAACTTCTTGCTTTTCTCGTCGCAGTAGAGTTTACGTCAAACAAAATTAGATCATTAGAGGCTGACTATAAAGCACTCACCTTGAAGTTACTTGTCACACTATCATTGGTGGCAGCGTTTTTACTAGTGTTGAGTCACCCCATTCTACCTTTTGCTATAGCCGAGCAGGTTTATCGGTTAGCTCCTGAGGTTATAGCTACATCTCTGGTTTATTTGGTTTACGTCATATGGAAATATGAGTGCGTTAGAAAAAGCTTTATCAAAAATTATCGCGTTTGTTTGATGGCTGGAGTACTGATTATTTCATTTATTTTAATACGAGATTTTAATTCATTCCGACCAGCTATTTATCATGCTTTCAATGATACGGATTACCCTAGGTTTATAGATGAGAATCAAAGAAAGAGGTATTATCTTGCAGAAAATCCAAAACATGTTCTTACATATTTTATAGATAATTTATATAACCACGCTCCACTTGTGCTGAATATCAATACAAAAAAATACAATAAGGAGAATGTGGTGAGGGAATTATTTGGCAACAACTGATCTGTTCTGCTGGTCGACAAATTTGGTAATGCGTATACCCCAAAATTTCTATAGCGGTAATATCATAAACGTGGCTCACTTGGTCTACCGGTTAATCGGTGAGATCTTTAAAAAACTAGTATGAAAAAGCTGTAATCTCAGAATTCAGTGGGAGAACCAATGAATTCTGAATTTTAACGAGTTTGGTACTGCTTTTTAAGAGTTTTATTTACTTCAATGGGACATTGATAGAAACTACTGTGGGCTCACTATCTACGTAGTGTTTCTTATTCTCAAACGCCCCAAACTGTTTGCTTTATGGTGGACCGTACAGGGATCGAACCTGCGACCACCTGATTAAAAGTCAGATGCACCCACATGCGTTTAAGACTGCTATTGTAGTGTAAACCGCAACTCGCATCCCCCATTAATATTTTGTTTTTGATTCTTTTCGTCCTTTTGTTTCAGTTATCAACCCTTTTTATGGGATGACCATGGCAACACTTCTGTTGGCTTGTTGCGATAAAACTTTTTCGTTGTTGCAGTTGATGCATGACCCAATCTTTCTGAGGCAGTCTGTAAGTCATCTTCAGACCCAACCAAATTTCTGAGTGAACGCTCTGCAAAGCGATTCTCTTTCGGAAGTTTCCATTGCCACCTCTGCCATTGAGAATCAAAACCTGTTGTAGTTCCATCAGTCTTGATCATAGCCTCACCAACGCCTCTATTGCGACGACGATTTGTGAACAAGAAGATTGAGTTTAAAGGTGGAACTGATCTGACCTCTTTGAGTACTGCTTTGAGTTCATCAGTCATCACAAATGAGATAGTCTCATCTGTTCTATCCTCAGTTTTGCGTGGGGTAACCACCAGTGCATCAGCAGTTATGTTGCCTACTGTCAGACTCAACATGTCTGTGAGTCGTAGTCCTGTCAGAAGTTTTAGTTTGCAGTACGCCTGAAGCATTGGGCTTGCAATCTTAATTGCCTCCCTCACCTCTACTTCAGTTGGTATGCGCATCTTTGTCTTCTTTTCAGGGAACATCTTGAAGACACCATAGTGTCTGATTTTATGGCGCGCCCGGAAATATTCGATCGTCTTTAAACGTACTTTCGGTTGCAATACAGCCAAAACCCAGCTAGTCGAGTAATTCGGTGAGCACGAGTTCAGCCAACCTTTACCTCAATCAATAAGCTTATTGAAAATATAGCGTGCGGTTACAGAATAACTTTGTTTATATTTCTTTAGCCGAGACCAAGTCCTACCAGGGTTCAATCGATTTTGAAGAGAAAGCAACTCTTCTAACGTAATCGGCGGAGGAATCATTCTCGACTGATCAACAATTTGATTACCCTCATAGACCGCAGCAAGCGTAATGTTCACAAATTGCCTTATATCACTTTTGCGGGAAGCAATTTGCGCTATCCTAAATCCAAATTTATTGAGTAGTAGAAACAAACCACGAACAGTGTATCCAAATGGATGCTTAACGCTAACACTCTTCAATGCCTCGAGATCGGGAACCTCCAATAGAAGCAATGTTCCCTTTTCAATAAATTGCCCCAGCCTATCGAGGGTTTCATCTGGGTCGATTAAATGTTCCAAAACATGAATCATGAGAACACAATCAATTGCTATATTATTATCAGCTAGGTCGCCAATACTATTTCCGAGGATTCCCACACCAATTTTTTTACAGTTTGCAATAGCCTTATCAGATGGTTCAATTCCAAAGGCGCAACCTTGATTCTTTGTTGCAAATCGTGCACCGGTAAACCCGTTTCCACAACCTATCTCAAGTACGTTTGGTTTATCGGCAAGAGTGAGCCTTGATTTTCTTAGCGCTCGATTAATTCTCTTTAAACGACCAGTACTATTTGAGCGTTTAGCTTCCACACTTTCATTTTTACTATGCTCCCAATAAGCGTCTGTGTACATATTTTTGTAGAAGCTTTCAGTTGGACAGTCGTAAAGAAAAGCAACATTGCTCGATTCACAAAACTTTATACGCACCTCCTGGTTAATAGAATCAATATTCAGAGAGCCGTAGTCTCTCAGACTAGTAAGGTCTATAGGGTATGCAGATTGTAAAAATGTCTTAGATTCCAAAATCCATCTCCGGTCATATAGTCAATTACTGAGCCGAAATCTCGTAGTTCGTAGCCACGCTTTCGTTTTTGCATTGACAATGGTAATCATAGCGTAATTCAACAACGGCTTGTCCCACAGTTTCCGGAGATAGGGGTGTTTGGAGAATCAACTGTAAGTCGTTGATTTATTGGTGGGCCGTGCAGGGATCGAACCTGCGACCACCTGATTAAAAGTCAGATGCTCTACCTACTGAGCTAACGGCCCGAGTGAATGCGAATTATAACCGCTGTAGATTAAAGATTTGTGCAGCCACCACGTCTCATGTGTCCTGACGGGGTAGCAGACGAAGATCTGCCAGGGACTGGCGCAAGGATCTAGCAAATCCATCATCCAACAGGTAGTACTGCATCTTAATCGTCAGCGCACAACCGAAAATAATAAAGACGATACTGGCAACTGAGCCCAATGCCAGTGTTGAAAAGCCGCCGACTCCCTGACCAATTGTGCAACCCAGTGACAACACCCCACCAAATCCCATGAGCACACCGGCATAAAGATGGTTCAACATGTCGGAACGGGAGCTGAAGGTCTCAATACGAAAATTACCGCTCGCAACCGCATATGCCAGCGAGCCCGCAAGAACACCGAGCACCACCGCAATCCCGAATCCAATCGTTGAACCAGTCCACGTCATCAGATAATTCAGCATGTTTCCGACCGGCGCAATAAACGTCAGCGTTTCAAGGCGAACCGGATCAAAATCGTCATTACCAACCACCCCGGTCACTAACCAGGCACCGGCAACCAGCAGACCGACTACCAGTCCAGAAACAATAGCGTCGCCACTCGTTCGAAAATTCTTGTCTTTGAGCGTATAGATCAATAAAGCAAGCCCTATAATTACCGCCAACCCTTTAGCGGCACTCTCAGGTGCTAACCCGCTCATAGCCGCAACCACCGACGCCAGTGACTGGTCCGCCAGAGCATACTCAGAGAGATCGATACTTAGGGGTTCAAAAACCTCGATTCGCACCCCAGCCAGCAGGCCTCGTAAGGTGACATATGCTGTCAGGCCCAGTACCAGCAGTACCACAAGCGATTTCAGATTTCCGCCACCGGTACGTACCAGTGTTCTCTGGCCGCACCCCCCGCCCAGCGTCATGCCAACGCCAAACAGAAATCCGCCAACAATATAGCCCCCAATCCCAAAATTCGTCGATAGATAGATCGAAGCAGACAGATCGATCCAACCTAGGGCCTGAAACAGTTGACTCATCAGAAGTGCGACGGCCATGGCCAGTAACCAGGCACGCAGGCGGTGGAGCGAACCCATATTGATCCAGTCACTGATCGCACCCATGGTGCAGAAGTGAGTCTTGTGGGCGACTATTCCAAACAGGAACGCACCCGAAAAACCCCAAAGGGCTACCTTATGAACAACCGACCATTCTTCCATTGTCATCCGGCCTCTATGCTTGCTACACGATGAGGTTCATCACCTTAATGTTTTAGAATCTCGCCACTTGATTACCAATCCAGAAATTACTGATAACCTCATAAACAACACCAAGCTACAACTAGTAGCCTTCCCGAGCCATCTTCTCGAGCCTCGCTTTGGCATTAACCACGACCCTATGATTTGGAAACGAACTAAGAACAAAATTCAGCGTTTCCCGTGCCCTGATATAAGCACCATACTCGTATTGAATATAACCAACCTTCAGGTATGACGCCGGTATCCGCGGGCTGTCCATAAAATTGTTAATAACATTTTGAAACGCGCCAAGCGACTGACTGAACTCGCGGGTAACAAAACGAGCTTCCCCCATCCAGTACCAAGCGTCATCGGTCAACTCACTGTTTGGAAAGCGCTGTATAAACTGTGTAAAGGCCACCGCAGCGTCAGCGTAAAGGCTTTGTTTAAGTAAATCGAATGCGGCATCGTAGGTCTCTTCTTCAGAGACCGACACAACGTTACTGACAGTTTTTGAATCTAGAATTTGTCCCGACGTTGACTTTGTCTGGATGGCACTTCCCACAACGATTGTGTCTGCTGAGCTTTCATCTGTATCGGTAACCGGGCCTGTCACCGCATCTGATGCATTGCTATTGGAACCAGTAGCCTCAGTTTCCGCAACACCACTGCTTGGCTCACGAGTACTCTGAGATATCTCAGTAGACTGTGTAGGCTCGGCGGGTACCAGCGAACTGGGAGCCGACCCACCCTCTCCAGGCCTCGGCATCGACGCCGTGATTCTTTCTTCCTGGCGAAGTCGAGCATCAAGGTCGTCGTAAAGCTCACGCTGG
>Ga0315339_1000406_pt1 | contig 56323 bp, 45 predicted proteins | sample ASW17metaG_FD_204514 | JGI IMG/M metagenome (GOLD analysis project Ga0315339, IMG submission 204514) | Ammonia-oxidizing marine archaeal communities from Pacific Ocean, United States - ASW #17 | ecosystem: Environmental > Aquatic > Marine > Oceanic | place: USA: California | collected 2016-12-05 | reverse complement strand
CAGTTGTTCGATCCCTGTAGCGTCACTGGGCCGGCTTTCGCGAATTTCAAGTTTGCTAATCATTTCACTTTTATAGGTTTTTTTGCGTTGATGCACGATAAATGTCCGCTTCTGGCACTTAGCAGACGTTTTATTGAATGCCGAATAACTTCCGCTTTGTGCCATAAGCGGACGCAGCTAATTGAAAAACCGTCATCCCATTTTAGGAAATGCTGAACATGAGGTAACATTCAAGTTGAACCAATCAATCGGGGCGGGTCATATCTACTTGGACAGGGACAAATGAGACTGGCCAAATCAATTACTAGCCACGCCGTAAAATTTGCGGCGTTATGCGGTTCTCTTGTAATCGTCACCACAACAGCCCCGGCCGCCGACAATGCTTGCGCCAAGAAAACGGAACTTCTGTGCGTCTTGTCGAAAAATTGCATACTGGAGCCAGCTGGAAAGAAATATGCAGATTATTGGTGCAGAAAACCCGCCAATCATTGCGAACGAGATTTTGCCCAAATCAGAGAACGGGCCTTTCCGTCGCATGAGGCTTTGGCGCCCGACCCGAAAGCGGTCTGTAATGCCAAGACCGGATGCGTTTATGCACCGGGGCGTTGTTATTGTCCGCCGAACGTAGATTGTAAATGCGGAGGGGGCGAGCCGCCCAATTGTAGGGTGCGGCAAAGCGGATAGTAAGCCAGCGGTCAATGTTCAAAGCAGCCAATGAACCGCTAGAGTCCGCTCGGCGGTTTTATTGGAATGTTCAAGACCCAGTGATGATTGTGACTAAAGAGGAGCTTCGTAGACCATGACAAAGCCCAATCCGGAAAATGAACCTATTAAGAGGCGATACTTCTCTTATCTCAGTGACGCCAAAGGTAAGGATGAAAAGACTGTCGAGAAGGTAGCAGCAGCGCTTGCAGCATTTGAGCGGTCTACTAAATGGCGCGAATTTAAAAAATATCACATTGAGCAAGCCAAGGCATTCAAACGAAATCTGTCAAAGCAGACACATCACCGGACCGGCAAATCCCTTAGCAAGGGAACGATCAGTGCAACACTTATGCATGTCCGAGCTTTTTTCATCTGGTTAGCTGATCAACCAGGCTTTCGATCGAAAATCAGTTATTCAGATGCAGATTATTTTACCCCATCAAGAGAAGATCGCAGCAAGGCCAGAGCGCAGAACATAGCTAAAGGACCAACTGTTGAGCAGGTTCGCCGTCTTCTGGAGCTCGTGCCGCACGAGACAGCTATAGAAAACGAAATCGCGCCCTGAGCCTTCATTCTTTTGACGGAGTCACGGGATAGTGCGACAGCCTCTTTGAAGCTGAAACACATATATGCTGCGACAATTTCTAGTGGCCCAGGGAATGGATTGAAAGTGCCGTGTCCTGATGAGTGGAATAGAAGGCAGAAACAAAGAACGATATGTGAAATTCGTGTGTAACTGTGCCCGGAATGTTCCGGTTTTGATCAGATGGTTTTGACAGGTCCAAGAAGAGGCTTTGGGAATTAAATAGCTGATTTAAAAAGGTTTAAGCAAAAAACCGATAGAAGTGGAATATCCATAATAAGAACTTCTAATCCGCAGGCCGCAGGGGCGAATCCTGCCGGGATCGCCACTAAAATCAGAGAGTTAAGTGGATGTATTTGTGAGAATAGTTTTAAGTGTAATTCCGGTGTAATTGACGAGGCTGATCAAAATTATCCTCATCTGCCTGAGCGGCCTTCTCAATGGGCGTTTCAACGGTTACATGTCGGCAGCGCTCAGGGGACCAATAGATAAGAACGCTTGTGCCTTCGCCTAATTTACTCTTGATTTCAAGCTGACCACCATGCGCACGAACGTACCCGTCAACCAAAGCTAGTCCGAGGCCAGTGCCTGCATGTGCGCGGTCATGGGCACCATCTACCTGATAGAACATTTTAGTAAGCTCAGGGATGTTTTCTGCAGCAACACCGACACCATTATCAGCAACGATAAACACAACACCGCCATTGCTGCAATTTTGCGCTGAAACTCTAATCTCGCCATCTTCAGAGGTAAATTTGACAGCATTGGATATTACGTGCTCAAGCGCCTGGTTTAAAATACCATTGTCTGCCCGTATCAAAGGCAAGTTTTCGCTTAAGACGAATTTGATTTTGCGCCCTGAAGCCTGAGGCATTTGTTTTACTAAATCGTGCTGTTTGGAGAATAGTGAGTTAATATCAAACTCTATTTCGTTTAATTGCAGTGCGCCTGCCTCAAGCTTAGACATTTCCATGATCGAATTTAGCAAACCCAGCAAGCTACTGCCGTTTTGATAAATTTCATTGGCATAGTCGACATAATTGTCAGAGCCAAGAGGTCCGAATGACTGATCTTTGATGACTTCCGAAAAACCGATAATGCTGTGCAATGGCGTGCGCAGTTCATGGCTCATGTTGGCGAGAAATTCGGTCTTGGCTTTGTTCGCGCTAATGGCTTTTTCTGCGGCCAGATTAATTGCTGCTTGTGCTTTCATCCGCCGGGTAATGTCGCGAAATGTGCAGGTTGCAATCCGCATTGCCTCAAATGAGGTCTTGGAGTTTTTCGTAGCTTTTGCTGGTTCTAGAACCGTTGAGGCCGTTACGATAAACTCGATCTCAATCTGATCTTTATTCGGTGCCTTATAAGAAAATTCAATCATGTTTTGTGGCGTATTTTTTTGATCTTCATCCTGAAGAGCCTGAACAACAGTTTTGAAAATATCCTCAGGAAGCAGGTTTTGGGCTCTCATCTCATAAGTTAAACAGGCTGCATCATAGCCCAGTAATTTGAGAGCCTTTTGGTTGATTGACACAATCTTATGTTCTTGATCGATTACGACAATTCCATCAAAACTGTCGTCAAATACCTGATTTAAGATCTGTTTCCGGTTGCGGCTTTCGTTTTTAGCAATCAGAGCAAATAGCGATTGCAGATCAATTTCCCGCAGCAAAGAGAACAAAAGAAAAATGAAAAGTTTGGCATGCCAGCAGCCGGTGTCAAGGCTCACACCCCAGCGTGCATGAAATAGAATTGCTGTGGCTTCTACAGAAAATGTCAGGGCCAAAACCCGAAGTGTGTTTGTGCGCCAGCCCGATGAACCCCAAAGGTTTACCAGCAGGATGAGCAAAACAATGAGGCCTGCAAGTGGAACCCATTTATTGGGCTGATGAAGCTTGCGGTCTTGTAATATGGTTTCAAGAGCCAGGGCCTGAAGCAGGGGCCCTGAAATGATCCCACTAATTGGAACGGAATAACGGTCAGCTAGCTCAACCGCTGTGCCGCCGACAATAATTTTCTTGCCCTTAAGCTTGGTTTTATCCACGCGACCTTTAAGAACATCAATGTAGGATAAACGCGGGATTGTTTCCGCTTTAATGCCGAAATCGATCAAAAAGCTTTCATGGGTTTTGATGGATTTTCCAGATAATATATCCATCAAAGTGATGTCAGATTTGCCGTCAGCGCTGCGGCCTGAATGGAAGTGACGCAAAATACCATCGCTGTCAGGAATGATGTTCACCGACCCGGACCAGGCATGGCTGGCAAACCTTTTCAGCGGCTTATTAACAACCACTTTTTGCTGTTTTGAGCCGCTGGATAAATGCTGATGAAACTCCGGCAAGAACACTGAAAGTTTTGTTGTCTTGAGGGCTTGCTCGAAGGCTGCATCATCGGTTGGGTTTGATGTAGAACTAAAATCAATATCGAAGGCAACATCTTTGGCACCAGCCGCTGAAAGGGCGCTTAACAGATCGCCATGCAACCGGCGTGGCCACGGCCAGGAACCCACTTCACGCAAGCTTTTTGAATCTATTTCAACGAGGACCACTTGCCCGGTAGCATTGCTTTGTGCGAGCCGAAACCGGAGATTGCGCAGGCCGTCATCAAGTGGCTTGATAGCCCCCATCATATCAAGAGCTATGACGAATAATACGATTAGAACGAACGGGCCCCAGCGCCTAAGCATCCCAAATCCCCTTTCAGCCCCAAGTAATGTGAGCCCAATGACATTTTATGAATATCACTGAGCTCACAATTTTTCCTTAACTGATAGCAGCAGTCCTAGTTATTGCCATTGCCATTGCCATTGCCATTGCCATTGCCATTGCCATTGCCGTTGCCATTGCCGTTGCCATTGCCATTGCCATTGCCGTTGCCATTGCCATTGCCGTTGCCATTGCCGTTGCCATTGCCATTGCCATTGCCATTGCCGTTGCCATTATTGGAGGCAGTGGTCGTATTGCTGCTTTTGGATTTGGCGCTACTATTGCCTTTACCATTTCCGTTGCCATTACCGCTATCACTCCAATAAGTAGCGGTTACGGTTTTATTCTTTTTGCCTTGGCCTGGTGAATGAGCTTTGCGCGCAAGACCCTTGGTTGCGTGGGCGAAATTTATTTTAACGGTACCAATCGGTGCGTTAATCCTAATTTTGTTGTTATGTTTTTTCACCAATCGTATTTTTCCAGCTCTAGGAGCCTTAAATTTTGCTTTGTTCAAGCCGGGTGCTTTATTTAAACCAGGAGCTTTAGGTGAGGCCGGTAAAACGCGCGCGCTGCGCGGCTTCATAAACCTGATCTTTGACAGGTTGCCATTTCCGCCCAATTTCAAACCGGCACCTTGCAAGGCTGCACTGGAGGCAAACTGACCTGGGCGCACCAGGGCAAACTCACCAGTGTCTAAGTCCTGCACTTCAACGGCCCCTTGTGTCACCTGAACATTGGTGCCTGATTGAGTAACAGTTACTTCAAATTTTGTTCCTTTCACCACAGCGGCGAGATATGGCGTTTCAACAGAGAAATGCTTGACGTTTTTCTTGTTGACGCTCAATAAAGTTGTGCCAAAGCGTTGCAGAATAGTTGTATTCAGGCGACCGGTCGCTTTGCTCGGTAGAGAAAGCTGGGTGTTTGGTGCGACCAGAATGGTTTCTTCACCGCGGACAAGAAGAACACGGCCCGTGTCGCCCGTGCGAATTTGCGCACCGGGTTGTAAAACCGTTTGACTGCTGAAGGCGACAGGTTGTGCGTTTTGAGAGCCAACGTAAACTTCGCCTGAGGCACGGCTGACTTGCCATTTAGGGTCAGCGTTTGATGGCCCAATGTTTCCAACCAAAAACAGACCTAAAACGCCTGCAAAATAAACCTTGGAATTACGCATTACTGGCTCCTTTTCTGAACTATTACGCATTTATTAGCCCCCAGCCTTTTCAGACTTAATCAGCAGGAATGCGCGATATTCCTCTATCATTTGATCTCGAACGATATCAATTACACGTAAAGATAGGTTTATCATTCGGGTTAAAATCATGGGTAGATTATTAGGTGATTGTTAACCATGCGCCCTTAGGTTGTGCCCATAGAGGTTTAAGCATCCAGGGCGAGGGGTCTTCGTGGTTTTGCACGAAAATTGGCTTCCAAATTACAGATCGTTTTATGGCATGCGCGACGTGTTGGTTGCGGGTGTTTTCTGCGTCTTTTCGATTGCCTTGATGGCAAGTGCTCTGGCTCAGAGCTCAAACTCGAAAACCAATCCTGCTCAGATTGAGCAACGCCTTGAAGACAGGGTCCGCCGCGAACAATTAAAAAAAGCAGATCCCAGCCTGCCCACTCTCTCGCAAGAAGCTGTAATCGGAGATACCCGTCCGCTATTTGTACTGAAGAAAGTGCGGGTGGATTTTGGCCAGATTGTAAAGTTGGACGGCATTGCGCAAACCTATCATGCCTATCTTGGCCGCCGGGTGTCTGTTGCTGATCTTTCGAAAATTGCTCATAAAATCACTGAGATATATCGAAGCGCCGGTTATTTTCTAACCCGTGCCATTGTGCCGCCTCAAGATGTGGAAAATGGACAGATCACCGTTCGCGTTATTCCAGGCTCTATCGTGCGCGTATCAATTAAGGGGGACAAAACCCATCGTATAGATTTCAAGCCCTATATTGACAGGTTGGTTGCGCACGCACCCTCGAAAATGGCGGATTTCGAGCGTCAGTTATTGTTAATGAACGATGTTTATGGGCTTGCCATTAAAGATACGACGCTAAAAGAACTGGGCGTTGGGTCCGGCCGTTTTGTTTTAACGGTCACTGTGGAATTTACAGAAAGAAATTTTTTCGCATCGCTCGATAATCGCGGCACAAAGGATGTGGGGCGGCTTCAGGCCTTGGCATATGCAACGCAAAACTCGCTGACAGGGGTCGGTGACAGTTTAACATTGGCCGGGTCGACGATCCCAGATACCCCACGGGAATATAAATTTGTCAGGCTCGCATATCAGCGGCCGATTGGGGCAACCGGCCTCAAGACCGGCGGCTTTGTGTCCTATAGCGATCTGGAACCAAGCGGAGACGACCGCGCACTTGGTGTTGAAAAACATACAATCACGTATAACTTTTTTGTAGAAGCAGCCCTCATCCGCAGCCGCGATATAACATTGCGCACGAGTTTAATATTACGTGCACAAAATTATGTGGAGGATAATAATGCCGGCAAAGTTGCCCGCGATAAAACACGCACTGTGACAGCCAGTGCAAATTATAATTATAAGGATTTCTTTGATGGCCGTTCCAATATTAACGTTCAGGGACGCCTTGGTCTCGATATTCTCAACGCCTCGGAAAAGAATGATCCTTTCCTCTCTAATTCTGATGGCAGGGGCGACTTCACAAAAATAAATTTCAATTTCTTTCGCAGCCAGCCATTAGGCGAGTATTTTGAAATCACTGCCAGTGCTTCAGGCCAAAAGGGCTTTGACGCACTGCTATCTTCAGAAGAATTTTATATCGGCGGCGGCGCTTATGGCCGCGCCTTTGACGGTGGTGAATTTAGCGGAGACAGTGGACTTGCCGGTGCGCTAGAATTTCGTTTCAAGAGAAGCTCCAGTCTTGGATGGCTGAATTCCTACCAGATATATGCCTTTCTGGATGGCGGCAAGGTTTGGAACCATAATACAACTCAATCAAATAGTTTGTCATCATCGGGAGTTGGAACCCGGATATATTTAAAAGACGGGCTATATCTGAACGCCGAACTCGCCTTTAAACTCTCTCAGAAACCCCGCGTGAATTTCGATAAATCCGCAAGAGGTTTTTTCTACGTTTCAAAAAGTTTCTAATATAAATATTTCTCGATATACCTTCTCATGGCCCAAGCACGGATTTAGAAAAATCCGCTAATGGGCAATGGCTAACCTTCTAATCCGCAGGCCGCAGATTTGCATGCTGCCGGGATCGCCATGCGCCCTATTATACGTTTAAATGCTCCATCATGCCGGGTGGATAACGCTCACCTGCAATTGCTGTTAAATCTATGGCGTCAGACAGCGCCTGGCGTTCTAGCTCAGAGAGCGGCAGGTCCATCGCTTTGATGTTTTCTTCCAGATGCACCCGTTTGCCCGATCCTGCCAATGGGAAAACCATATTACCCTTGTCGCGCACCCAGGCAATGGCAAGCTGTGCCATGGTGCAGCCCTTGTCCCTGGCCATGTCTTCAATCGGTTTGAGTTGCCTGACGTTATTTTCCAGATTTTCCGCATTAAACCGCGGGTGATTGCCACGGGTATCACCATCATCACCTAAATCGGCGGCACTTCGGACCGATCCTGACAAAAAGCCCCGGCCAATTGGCGCATAACCGACAAGCGCTATGCCAAGCTCCTCGCATTGCGGCAAATGTTCATCTTCCACAAAGCGCGTCCACAGGGAATATTCCATTTGAATGGCTGTAATCGGATGAATCTTATGCGCGCGACGCACCGTTTCAGGCGAGGCTTCCGACAAGCCAATCGTACGGACCTTACCTTCCTCAACCAGCCGCTTCATCTCACCGACCGTTTCTTCCACCGGCACAGTGGCATCAACCCGGTGTTGATAATAAAGATCGATATAATCCATCCCAAGCCGCTTGAGACTGGCTTCACAGGCTTGGCGCACATATTCCGGCCGGCCATTGATACTTCTGGTGCCATCCGGGTGCTTCACCTGGCCAAATTTTGTCGCAACCACCAGTTTATCACGCATGGGCTTGAAAACCGGGCCGACCAGTTCCTCATTAGCCCCATCACCATAGGTGTCTGCCGTGTCAAAATGGGTGATGCCGAGCTCGATGGCACGATTAATTGTGTCTATGCCTGCTTGCGGATCAGGGTTGCCATAAATTTGCGTCATTGAAAAACAGCCGACAGCGAGGTCGGATACAATTAGATCACTTGTGCCGAGTTTGCGATAGTTCACAGGCAGGCTCCTTAAATGATGAGTGGTTCGCTTGGGCGAGATATGATGTAACGTTATGTGAAAACAGTAGGGGGAGGCAAGTCATGCTCAATGTGGATAATGACGGTGTGGAAATCGCTTATGAAATTTTGAATGGCGAGAGTTCGAAAACACCGATTTGTTTTATTGCCGGTCTTGGCGGCGTGCGCCAGTCTGTCATGAGCCCGGCAAGCGTGTTTGCCAAGGATCGTCCGGTGGTGCTGCATGATCACAGAGGCACTGGCCAAAGTGCCAAACCGCTGGGTGTTTATTCGATAGAAACCATGGCGTCGGACATGATTGCGGTGCTTGACGATGCCGGCATTGAAAAAGCCCATTTTGCGGGCTTTTCAACTGGTGGCGCCATTTGCCAGGTGTTGACGCTAAACTATCCAGACCGTGTGCAATCAGTGGCTCTGTGCTGCACATGGCCTAAATCTGACCATTTCTTCCGCCGCCAATTCGAATGTCGCAAGCAGATGTTGCTCGAACAGGGCACGGATGCTGTCATGCGGCTTGCGTCGGTTTCACTCCATGATCCAAAATATTTTACCGATCATTATGAAGAGGTGGTGCAATGGGAGGACCGCGCAATTGCCGGGGCCGGCCCGCGCGAGGTGGATGCTGAACGCATGGATGCCATCATCGCCCATGACCAGCTTGATCGCTTGGGTCAGATTACACGGCCAACCATTATCATGTGCGCGCGCAATGATGCGGTCTGCCCCGATTATAATTCAAAGCTCATGGCCGAGGTGATCCCGCAGGCCGAGTTGAAACTCTATGAGGATGGCGGGCATTTTTTCTATGTCGCCCGTGCAGATGAATTTAATGCGGATTTGGCGGGGTTCGTCGCACGTCACGAGTGAGTTGAAAACGAGCTTGTTCTTTATATTTTTGGCTCATCTATAAGTCGTGATGGCTTGGCCAAAATTTTGAGATCATCTAGGGCGGTAAAGGTGATTTTGGCACCATTTACCTCAACACCATAAGCTGAGAGTGTGCCGAAGGCGCGGGAAAGGTTTTCCGGTGTCATGCCCAATAATGAAGCAATGATGCGCTTGTCATAAGGCAGATGAGCTGTGCTGTTGCCGCCCTGATCGGTGTTAAGGCTGATGAGATAATTTGCCAAACGTTCAACCGACGTGCGCAGCTTCTGGTTCTTGTGCGCTTTGACGACCGAGCGATAGCGCGTGGCCAATTCGACCACAATGGCACACGCAAACGCCTTATCGCGGGCAAAAATATCAAGAATATTTTCAGCCGGAACTAGCAACACTTTTGATTTTTCCGTGGTGCGAGACGACATGAGGTGGGGGGCATCTTTGATGATCGCCGCCAGAATGAAGGTGGAGACGGGTCTGAGCAACGTCATGGTAGTTTCGCGGCCATTGGCCTCAGCAAACAACTCAACGCAACCTTCAATGACGATATGCAGAAAATCAGCGCTTTCGCCTTCGGTGGTCAATTGTACTTGGGGGGGGAATTTTTGCAGGTAGGCTGCTTGCATCAGCTCTTCGAAATTCTTGATTTCCATGTCACTGAAAAGCGGCAATTGCCGAACATCCTCAAGATCCTGTTTACGCATAAAATCTCCCAAAACCAAATGACTTGATAAATATCAATTATTGAGTTTATAGCCATCAAATACGGGTAACACATTTGTACGCTTACGTCTTGTTTCTTTGAATTGTTTTAAAGTTTTGACCTAGATCAAATTCAAGCCCTGTTTGCCGATATCAGTATGGCATATCATGCAAAAGCCGCGTCGATTCGCCGTGGATGCAGTGGCAAAGAAGGGAATAGGTCATGGATAATCTGGAAGGTGTAAGCTCTGGTCAGCAAAATCGGGCTTTAGGAATGAGCACATTTTCATTCAGTGTTTGTTTTGCTGTTTGGACAATCTTTTCGATCATTGGGGTTAAGATCAAGCAAGACCTTGGGCTTAATGACACGCAATTTGGCTTGCTGGTTGCAACGCCTATTCTTACGGGTTCGTTGAGCCGAATTTTCCTAGGTATTTGGACGGATCAATATGGCGGGCGGATCGTCTTCACCGCCGTGATGTTGCTAACCGCGATTGCCACATGGCTGCTATCGACGGTTTCAACCTATCCCATGTTTTTACTGGCAGCCTTAGGTGTTGGCTTGGCGGGCGGATCGTTTGCCGTCGGCATTGCCTATGTCTCAAGGTGGTACCCACAACAACAACAAGGCACGGCTCTTGGTATATTCGGCGTCGGCAATGTTGGTGCTGCGGTCACGAACTTTGGAGCACCCTTTTTGCTTGTAGCCTTTGGCTGGGTTCAAACAGCTCAGATCTATGCAGTGGTTTTGGCAATCACAGCAGTTATCTTCTTTCTGTTCACCAAAGATGATCCCGCAATCGTTGCCAGACGTGCAAAGGGCGAAAAACCACGCAGCGTTTTGCTTGAACTGGAACCTTTGAGGAATGTCCAGGTCTGGCGGTTTGCGCTTTATTATTTCTTTGTTTTCGGGGCCTTTGTCGCCCTTGCCTTGTGGTTGCCGCGTTATCTGATTGGCGTCTACGAGCTTGATATTAAAACAGCGGGTATATTGGCTGCTTTTTATGCCGTGCCGGCCTCGCTGTTTCGGGCCTATGGCGGTCACCTATCAGATAAGTTTGGCGCCCGCACGGTGATGTATTGGACGTTTGGTGTGTCGATTGTGTGCTGCTTCATGCTGGCATATCCGCAAACCGATTATATTATTCACGGTATAAAAGGCCCGATCTCATTTTCAACCTCAATGGGTCTCATCCCCTTCGTTGTAACAATCTTTGTGCTCGGCTTTTTCATGTCTCTGGGCAAAGCAGCTGTTTACAAACATATCCCGGTTTATTATCCCGGCCACGTTGGGTCAGTCGGCGGTCTGGTAGGTATGATCGGCGGCTTGGGTGGCTTTGTTCTGCCTATTATGTTTGGTGTCATGAACGATCTTACCGGTGTTTGGACAAGCTGTTTCATGTTGTTGTTCGGCATCGCTGCGGTCTCAATGATCTGGATGCATTTCGCAGTAAGGCAAATGGAACGTGCCGCCTTGCCCAAGCAATTGGCAGCTCTGCCTGAATTGCCTGAAATGAAGCCCATTCATGAGCCCAAAAAACATCCAAGCAAGTCTGCCGTTGTGCTGGAAGACTGGCGTCCGGATGATAAGAAGTTTTGGGAAGCCAAAGGCAGGCGCATTGCCAATCGTAATTTGTGGGCGTCAGTGTTCTGCCTGCTATTGGCCTTTTCTGTCTGGCTGGTGTGGTCGGTTGTGGTTGCCAAATTACCGGCCATTGGCTTTAAATATAGCACGGATCAATTGTTCTGGTTGGCAGCCTTGCCGGGTCTTTCCGGGGCAACGCTCAGGATATTTTACTCCTTTATGGTGCCAATTCTGGGTGGCCGGTTATGGACAACGCTCACCACAGCTTCGTTGCTGGTGCCGGCCTTTGGTATTGGCTATGCCGTGCAAGATCCCGAAACACCCTATTTGATCTTCCTGGTACTGGCTTTGATGTGTGGTTTTGGCGGCGGCAATTTTGCTTCCTCCATGGCCAATATCTCATTCTTCTATCCCAAGGCAGAAAAGGGCAATGCATTAGCGCTCAATGCCGGTCTGGGGAATGCTGGGGTTAGCGTCATGCAGTTTGTTGTGCCACTGGTGATTACAGCAGGCGTGTTTGGTTTCTTGGGTGGTGAACCGCAAACAGTGTCGGATGGCACAAAACTGTGGTTGCAAAACGCAGGCTTTATCTGGGTGCCGTTCCTGATTATTGCAACATTTGCTGCCTGGTTTGGGATGAACGATATTGCCTCTGCAAAGGCGTCGTTCAAAGAGCAATCCATCATCTTCTCACGCAAACACAATTGGATTATGTGCTGGCTTTACACGGGAACCTTTGGCTCGTTCATCGGCTATTCCGCAGGCTTCCCGCTTTTGGCCAAAACCCAATTCCCGGACGTGAACTCACTGCAATTCGTCTTTCTGGGTCCCCTGGTGGGCGCGCTCAGCCGGGCGGCAACAGGCTGGGTGTCTGATAAATATGGTGGTGGCCGGGTAACATTATGGACGTTCTTGCTGATGATTGCAGCGGTTGCTGGTGTGCTTTACTTCATCTCCATAAAAGAACAGCCAGGGGCGTTCTGGGGCTTCTTTGCAATGTTCATGGTCCTGTTCTTTGCAACAGGCATTGGCAATGCATCAACCTTCCAGATGATCCCGGTGATTATGGGCTCTGAAATCAATCGTCTGATGCCATCTCTCAAGCCAGCTCAACGTGTGCGCCAGGCTGAGAAGGAATCAGCGGCCATCATCGGCTTTACCTCAGCGATAGCAGCCTATGGTGCCTTCTTCATTCCAAAATCATATGGCTCGTCAATCGCCCTAACGGGTGGGCCGTCAGCCGCATTGTGGAGCTTTTTGATCTTCTACGTCACATGTGCTGTCGTGACGTGGTACTTCTACACCAAGCCTGGCGGGCTGCTGCACGATATCGAGCGGGGACATAAACCCCCCGCAGGTGCCAAAACTGCTGCAGCCAAATAATCGGGAGGCTTGAATGTCACATCTACTTGATCGGCTAAACTTCTTCACAAAAGGCGCGGACACATTTTCCGATGGCCACGGCATCACCACAAATGAAAGCCGTAATTGGGAAGAAGGTTATCGGGCGCGCTGGCAGCATGATAAAATCGTGCGCTCGACCCATGGGGTCAATTGCACCGGGTCGTGTTCCTGGAAGATTTATGTCAAAGGCGGGGTGGTGACCTGGGAGACCCAGCAAACCGATTATCCCCGCACAAGACCTGATCTGCCAAATCACGAACCGCGCGGGTGCTCCAGGGGGGCGAGTTACAGCTGGTATTTATATTCGGGCAACCGGGTGAAATATCCGCTGGTGCGCTCCCGGCTGATCAAGTTGTGGCGGGCGGCCCGGGCGACCATGACGCCGGTGGCGGCGTGGAAGTCAATTGTCGAAGATCCGATTAAGCGCGCGTCTTACACAAAAAAACGTGGGCTTGGCGGTTTCGTTAGAGCTGATTGGGATGAGATCACGGAGGTAATAGCCGCTGCCAACGCCTATACCGCTAAAAAATATGGACCCGACCGGGTCTTTGGGTTTTCACCGATCCCGGCCATGTCGATGGTGTCTTATGCGGCAGGCTCGCGTTATCTATCGCTGCTGGGCGGGGTGTGTATGTCGTTTTACGATTGGTATTGCGATCTGCCACCAGCCAGTCCGCAAACCTGGGGCGAGCAGACGGACGTGCCGGAATCTGCCGATTGGTATAATTCTGGCTATTTGATCTTGTGGGGTTCAAACGTACCGCAAACCCGCACGCCTGACGCGCACTTCTTCACCGAGGTGCGCTATAAGGGTGCCAAAACGGCGGTGATTTGCCCGGATTATTCCGAAGCCTCCAAATTTGCCGATCTTTGGCTTGATGTAAAACAAGGCACGGATGCAGCCCTTGCCATGGCGATGGGTCATGTGATCCTGCGCGAGTTTCATCTCGACCGGCAGGCGGATTATTTCACCGATTATTGCCGCAAATATACTGACATGCCGATGCTGGTGCGCCTGGTTGAAAAAGACGGCTATTACGTGCCTGAACGTTTGGTGCGCGCGTCCGACTTTAAGGACGATTTGGCACAAAAGAACAATCCGGACTGGAAAACAGTGGGGATTGATAAGGGAACCGATAAGATCGTTGTGCCCAATGGTTCAATAGGCTTTCGCTGGGGTGAAAAAGAAGCCAAGTGGAACCTTGAAGAAAAAGACGCAAAAGGCAAGCCAACCGATCTGAGATTATCTCTGGTGCAAGATGATGATCATGACGACGTGGTGCCCGTGGGCTTTCCTTATTTCGGTAATAAGGAACATGACCATTTTGAAGGAACGGATCACCCTGATGTGCTCGAGCGCAATGTGCCGATCAAGCAAGTCAAGCTTGAAGACGGTAATGCACTTGTGGCAACCGTGTTTGACCTGTTCGTTGCCAATTACGGGCTTGATCGTGGATTGGGCGGTGATCATATAGGTTCATCCTATGATGATATTGAACCCTACACACCAGCCTGGGCTGAGAAAATAACCGGGGTTTCGCGCAATAAAATCATAACGGTCGCGCGTGAATTTGCCTCAAACGCCGAACAAACCCATGGCCGCTCAATGATCATCATCGGGGCTGCGATGAACCATTGGTATCACATGGACATGAATTATCGTGGTGTCATCAACATGCTGGTGATGTGCGGTTGTGTTGGTCAATCCGGTGGCGGCTGGGCGCATTATGTCGGCCAGGAGAAACTAAGACCACAAACCGGTTGGCAACCACTCGCCTTTGGGCTCGATTGGAGCAGGCCGCCACGGCACATGAATTCAACCTCAATGTGGTATGCGCACACCGATCAATGGCGTTATGAAACGCTTGATGTTGACGAGATTATCTCACCCACAGCACCGGAAGGCCCATGGGATGGGGCACTGATCGACTATAATGTGCGCGCTGAGCGCATGGGCTGGTTGCCATCAGCCCCACAGCTTGAGACCAATCCGCTGCAAGTGGCAAAAGATGCCGCCAAAGCAAAAATGGAGCCAAAGGATTATGTTGCCAAGCAACTTAAATCCGGCAAGCTTAAAATGTCCTGCGAAGATCCCGATAATCCCGTCAATTGGCCGCGCAATCTGTTTGTCTGGCGCTCGAACCTGTTGGGATCATCAGGCAAGGGCCATGAATATTTTCTCAAACATTTATTAGGGACATCCCATGGAGTGCTAGGCAAGGATATGGGAGAAACGGGCCAGGTAAAACCCGATGAAGTTACCTGGCATAAAGACGCGCCTGAAGGCAAACTTGATCTTTTGGTGACACTTGATTTCCGCATGTCGACCACATGTGTTTATTCCGACATCGTTTTGCCAACAGCGACCTGGTATGAGAAAAACGATCTCAACACATCAGATATGCATCCCTTCATTCACCCGCTCACAGGGGCGGTTGATCCGGTTTGGGAATGCAAGAGCGATTGGGATATTTACAAATCCATTGCCGAAAAATTCTCACAAGTGGCGCCTGAAGTTCTGGGTGTGGAGAAAGATGTGGTGCTCGTGCCCATCCTGCACGACACGCCGGGCGAAATTGCCCAGGCAAAAGATGTCAAAGACTGGAAAAAGGGTGAAGTTGACCCGATCCCGGGCAAAACCATGCCGCAAGTGGCGGTCGTTGAGCGTGATTATCCAAATCTTTACAAGCGCTTCACAGCCCTTGGTCCCTTGATGGACAAATTGGGCAATGGCGGCAAGGGCATTGCCTGGAATACGCAACATGAGGTGGAAAACCTCAAAAAGCTCAATGGCGAGGTAACAGAGGACGGCCCAACCAAAGGTATGGCCAAGATAGAAAGCGATATTGATGCCGCCGAAGTCATCCTCATGCTCGCACCTGAGACAAATGGCGAGGTAGCGGTTAAGGCCTGGGATGCTTTGTCCAAAAATACGGGCCGCGATCATGGACATCTGGCATTGCCGAAGGAAGATGAGAAAATCCGGTTTCGCGATGTGGTCTCCCAACCCAGAAAAATCATCTCGTCACCAACGTGGTCCGGGCTTGAATCCGAGAAGGTTTGCTATAATGCTTGTTACACGAATGTTCATGAGCTGATCCCCTGGCGCACGCTGACTGGCCGTCAGCAGCTTTACCAGGATCATTTGTGGATGCGGGCGTTTGGCGAAGGTTTTTGTGTCTACAGGCCACCGATTGACACCAAGACGGTAGCCCCCATGATTGCCGAGCGCGGCGAGGATCGCGCTCATGTGGTGCTCAATTTCATCACCCCGCATCAGAAATGGGGCATTCACTCGACCTATTCCGACAATCTTATGATGCTCACGCTCAATCGCGGTGGGCCGGTGGTGTGGCTGTCTGAAATTGACGCCAGGAAGGCCGGTATTGTGGACAATGATTGGATTGAGGCTTTCAACACCAATGGCGCCTTGACCGCGCGTGCAGTGGTCTCTCAACGTATTAAAGAGGGCACGGTGTTCATGTATCACGCGCAAGAAAAGATTGTGAACACGCCGGGCTCTGAAATAACAGGTCAGCGCGGCGGCATCCACAATTCTGTCACCAGAACAATTATCAAGCCCACTCATATGATCGGTGGCTATGCCCAGCAATCATACGGTTTCAATTATTACGGCACGGTTGGTTCCAACCGGGACGAATTTGTCATTGTCCGCAAAATGGACAAGGTCGATTGGCTGGAAGGGCCTGCAAAAGACACATTGGAGGCGGCAGAATGAAAGTACGCGCACAAATTGGAATGGTCCTGAACCTCGATAAATGCATTGGCTGTCATACCTGTTCGGTCACCTGCAAGAATGTTTGGACCAATCGCGAGGGCATGGAATACGCCTGGTTCAATAATGTTGAGACCAAACCCGGCGTTGGCTATCCCAATGAATGGGAAAACCAGGACAAGTGGAATGGCGGCTGGACGCGCAAGAGCAACGGCAAATTGAGACCCAAAATGGGGTCTAAGGCAACAATCCTCGCCAAAATTTTCGCCAATCCGGACTTGCCTGAGATTGACGATTATTACGAGCCCTTCACCTTTGATTATGAGCATTTGCAATCAGCACCCGAGCTTGAAGCCTCACCAACAGCCCGGCCGCGCTCGCTGATTTCCGGTGAGCGAATGGAAAAGATCGAAGGCAGCGCCAACTGGGATGAAATTCTTGGCGGCGAGTTTTCAAAGCGGTCCAAGGATTATAATTTCGCCGATGTTGAAAAGGAAATGTACGGCGAATTTGAAAACACCTTCATGATGTATCTGCCGCGTTTGTGCGAGCATTGCCTGAACCCAACCTGCGTGGCGGCATGCCCGTCCGGCGCGATCTACAAGCGCGAAGAAGATGGCATTGTACTGATTGACCAGGAAAAATGCCGTGGCTGGCGCATGTGTGTCTCCGGTTGTCCGTACAAAAAGATCTATTACAATTGGTCATCAGGCAAGTCTGAAAAATGCACATTCTGTTTCCCGCGCATCGAGGCGGGCGAGCCAACCGTGTGTTCGGAAACCTGTGTGGGCCGCATCCGCTATCTTGGCGTATTACTCTATGATGCTGACAAGATCTCTGAAGCAGCATCTACAGAAAACACCCAAGACCTTTATGAGGAACAACTCTCAGTCTTCCTTGACCCTTATGACCCTGAGGTGATTTCACAAGCGACCATTGACGGTGTGCCCGATGCCTGGCTGGAAGCCGCGCGCAAATCTCCGGTTTATAAGATGGCGATGGATTGGAAAGTGGCGTTCCCGCTCCATCCGGAATATCGCACCTTGCCGATGGTATGGTACGTACCACCACTGTCTCCCATTCAGTCAGCTGCCAATTCCGGCCAAATACCGATGAAAAATAATATGCCGGACGTCAAGTCTTTGCGCATTCCGGTTAAATATCTCGCCAACCTTTTAACCGCGGGCAAAGAAGAGCCGGTTGTTCAAGGTCTCGAGCGCATGATGGCGATGCGCGCCTATATGCGGGCCAAAACGATTGACGAGAAGACAGATGAAAAAATTGCCCAAAGCGTTGGGCTGTCCGGTCTGCAGATAGAAGACATGTATCACACCATGGCAATTGCCAATTATGAAGACCGGTTTGTGATCCCGACAAGCCATCGCGAAGTGAGCGAAAATGCTTATGATATGCGCGGGTCTTGCGGCTTTAGCTTTGGCAATGGCTGCTCGGGCGGATCAGACGGATCAAACCTGTTTGGCGGCACACGCAAAAAGCTCAAAACACCCACGGAGGTGATGTGATGATCCGCAGTTTACAAATACTGTCATTGCTTTTGAGCTATCCCACGCAAGAGATTGCCCAGGCGGCAAGTGCTTTTGACGAGGTGTTGGCGGGTGAAGGATTATTGCCAAAAGCTGTGCTTAAAAAACTGGCCAAGCTCAATGCTGAAATCGCTGACGGTGAGCTTTACGACAATCAAGAGCGCTATATCATGCTGTTTGACAGGTCACGCTCCTTGTCCCTGCATTTGTTCGAACATGTGCATGGCGAAAGCCGCGACCGGGGCCAGGCGATGGTCGATCTCATGTCGGTTTACCAAGCCAAAGGCCTTGAAATTTCAGCCAAGCAATTGCCGGATTATCTGCCGTTGTTTCTGGAGTTTCTGGCAACCCTGTCTTTGGATGAGGCGCGCGATATGTTGGGCGATCCCTTGCACATTTTTGCAGCACTCAAAGAGCGGTTGGCCAGGCGTAAAAGCATATATGCAGCCGTGTTTCAAGCCATCGAGGTGATTGCAGGCAGCACTGTGAATGCGGCTGACGTTGAAGCCTTGCTGCAAGTGCCCGAAGACGACCCAAATGATCTTGAGGCATTAGATGAAATTTGGGAGGAAGAAGCGGTCTCCTTTGGACCGGGGCCGGGGTCTAATGCTGCAGCGCCCTGCGGCCCGGACAGGTTAGGCGCACAATTGCGCGCTGGCATGCGCCCACCACCTGAAGTCAATTCACATACAGGAGAATGAGCGATGGCTGATACGTTAAACTCGTTTCTTTTTGGCATTTATCCCTATATCGCCCTGGTGGTTCTCATATTGGGTTCGGTCATCCGCTATGACCGCGAGCCATATACCTGGCGGTCGGGCTCAAGCCAATTGTTGCGCCGCAAGCAGCTCATGTGGGGTTCTGTATTATTTCACCTCGGCATTTTGATTGTCTTCTTTGGTCATCTTGTCGGTCTGCTGACCCCGATTTGGATATTCGACATGATGGGCATTGGCCACGGGTTCAAACAGATCATGGCAATGGTCGTGGGCGGCGTTGCGGGCGCCTTTGCGCTTATAGGAGCAACCCTTCTACTGCACCGTCGTTTGTTTGATGCGCGGGTGCGGGCAAATTCAACATTTGCCGACAATGCCGTCATTTTCATCTTGTGGCTGCAATTGATATTGGGCCTGGCAACCATTGCGGTCTCTGCCAACCATCTTGATGGCGAGGAAATGGTGCGGTTCATGACCTGGGCGCAAGGCATTTTCACCTTCAACATCGCGGCCGCCAGCTATGTGGCACAAGCGCATATTATCTTCAAACTGCATTTGTTCTTGGGGCTCACCATCTTTCTGATGTTCCCGTTCACACGCCTGGTGCACATGCTGTCAGCACCGGTGCGTTATATGTGGCGGCCGGGGTATCAGGTGGTGCGCTCAAAGCGTGACGGTGCAGTTGCGCGATATCGTCAACAGGCGGAGTGAAAAACTGTGCCCAATCGTGCTATGAGAAATTTTGTGCATTGACACTTGCATGCAAAAAAGCCCGCCTCCTTAGCAATGAGAGGCGGGCTTTTGTTTTAAAACAGATTATTGCTTGAGCTTAAAACTCTTTGCCGATTGAATTGTCGGCTGACATTTTGCCGCCACCGCGAATGGCAATATAGGTCATGAGGACGGCCCAAAGCAGGGGATATTCCAATCCCCTTCCGCCCCAGAAAAAAGCACCACTGTGAACTTTAAAAGCTGCGACATAAAGCACGATTGCCGCCAAAACAGCAGCAGGACGCGTCAGCAGGCCTATTGCTATTGCCAAGCCGCCAAACAGCTCAACGCAACCGACCAGATAAGCTAAAGGTAGACCTGGCACCAGACCAATTTTATTGAAAAACCCGGCAGTACCTTCAATATTACCACCCCACCAGCCGAGAATTTTCTGTGCGCCATGCGCAGACAGAATAATACCGGACACAAACCTCAATACCGGGTATGACAACGGCTTCAAACTATCATAAAGCCCCCCCAGACCTGGAATAATTAAACTAGGTGAATTCTTGCTCATAATAACTTCTCCATGTTTGGGCCGACATTCGAATTTTTGTGCAAAAGATAAAGAATGATCAGCCCCCCTCCCATAACATGCTCAAAGATTAGGCATGCTCGTCATAAGACTGAGGATTTTAGTGCAAGTGAGACGAAAGTCGTAGGTAAAACGTATAAAGAGCAAGTGGTTCAAAGGCTGGATAAAATTTGCGAATGGATCACTTATGAAGACATAAACATCTGTATTAATTGACAGTATGCTGATAGTAGGTGAGAGGCATCAAGCATTCGATCACATCAATGTGATTGCTTTAAGAGCCCATGGCAGCAAATCCTGCCTCCAGATCGGCCATCAAGTCGCCGGGGTCTTCAAGCCCGATATGAAATCTCAGTGCCGGGCCATCATGGGTCCATGTTGTAGCACTTCGGTAGCTGGTTGGGTCAAACGGGATCACAAGACTTTCAAATCCGCCCCAGGAATACCCCATGCCGAACAGTTTTAGCGCGTCCAGAAAAGCTTTGAGCTTGTCCAGCTCCACAGGGTGTAACAAGACAGAAAACAGCCCCGGCGCACCGTCAAAATCGCGTTGCCACAATCCATGACCTGGGTCGGTTTCCAGAGCTGGATATAACATGCCACTCACTTCGGGTCTGCCTTGCAGCCATTTGGCAATTGCAAGGCCTGACGCCATGTGGCGTTCAAGCCGCAAGGGCAGGGTGCGCAGGCCCCGCAAAGCCAGGGAGACATCATCGGGCCCAACAAACAGGCCAAGCCGCTCATGAGCTTGTTGTAATGGTCGCCAATGGGTTTCATTGGCCGATACCACACCCATCATCAAATCTGAATGTCCGCTGATAAATTTGGTAGCCGCCAGAATAGAGATGTCCACGCCATGCTCAAGGGGGCGAAAATAAATCGGCGTGGCCCAGGTATTGTCCATCATCACCAAAATATCTTTTGTCTTGGCAGCTGCAACAATGGCTGGAATGTCTTGCATCTCCATGGTTTGTGAGCCGGGCGCTTCGGTAAACACCACTTTTGTGTTGTCTTGAAACAGACTGGCAATATCAGCCCCGATTAACGGGTCGTAATATGTCGTTTCAATGCCGAATTGTTTTAGCAGACTGTCGCAAAACCGGCGGGTGGGGCGATAAACGCTGTCGGTCATTAAAAGATGATCACCCGCTTTTAAAAACGCCAATAAGGCCGTGGTAATGGCGTTAAGCCCCGACGGGGTAATGCAAGTGCCCTCGGCACCCTCAAGTTCGCTAATGGCCTGTGTCAAACTATCCTGTGTCGGGCTACCGCTGCGGCCATAAAGGTATGGCTGGTCATAGGACAAAAGCCTTTCAGCGGTCTCAAACAAAACCGTTGAGCCACGATAGATCGGCGTGTTGACAAACCCGTAGTGGGTTTGCGACTTGCGCCCGATATGGCCAACTTGGGTTTCGGGCTTGTGGTCTTGTTGATCTTCAGAATCTGTCATGGGTCCGAATCTTCAAAAACAGAGAAAAACTGCACGTCATCGGGGTAACGCGAAATTCAATACAAAACAAGCATAACCCTCGAGCATAACCCCGAAAAGTGGGAACCGGTTTCTATCGCGATAGTTTCTATCCCCGATAGTACGGATGAGGTTATGCGGCTTAATAAATCTAGAGCGCTTGACGGAAACATGTTGATAAGTCAGTTTTGCGAAACATCCTATATATGAAAATCAAAAGCCTGCAAAAGGTGAGAGGTTGGAAATTATGCTCACACGAAGTCTGATATTTACCGGCATGATGGTCGCATTACTCAGCACCCAAAACGCTCAAGCCGGCACGCTTGACGATATTAAGGCCAAGGCCTTTGTGCAATGCGGCATCAATCAGGGTCTGCCGGGGTTTGCCACACGCGATGATCAAGGCCGGTGGAAGGGGTTGGATGTTGATTTCTGCCGTGCTGTGGCAGCAGCTGTTTTTGGCGATGTGCAAAAAGTAAAATTCACCCCGTTATCAGCCAAAGAGCGTTTTTCGTCGCTACAATCAGGCGATATTGATGTGCTGTCGCGCAATACCACATGGACCTCTACGCGCGACACAGCTTTGGGGTTAAGCTTTGTTGGCACTATTTTTTACGATGGCCAGGGGTTTATGGTGCGCAAGAACTCAGGCGTGAAATCGGCAAAAGGGCTGGCAGGCGCCACGATTTGCGCCAATACTGGCACAACCACGGAATTAAACGTGGCGGATTTCTTTCAACAATTAGGACAAAAATATGAGCTGGTGGCATTTGAGAAATCAGATGAAGCGCTAAAGGCCTATGAGCAGGGCCGGTGTGATGTCTATACAACCGATCATTCAGGGCTATCCGCCCAGCGCCTGAAGCTTGAAAAGCCAACAGAACATTTGATATTGGGGCAAACCATTTCAAAAGAGCCGCTTGGACCCGTGGTGCGCGAAGCTGATACCCGCTGGTTTAAAATCGTCCGTTGGACGTTATTTGCCTTGATCAATGCTGAAGAATTGGGACTGACTTCAGCTAATATTGATCAGATGATGAAATCCAAAAACCCGAAGATCAGACGCTTTGTAGGACTACAGGGTGATTTCGGCGCTAAATTGCAGCTTGAAAACAACTGGGCCTATAACATTGTGAAACTGGTGGGCAATTATGGCGAAGTTTTTGAGCGCAATGTAGGCCCCAAAACACCGCTTAACATTGCCAGGGGAAACAATGCGCTATGGACAAAAGGCGGCCTGCATTATGCCCCGCCCATGCGCTGATTTGCCTTTGATATGACAGGCGCCACGTCCCGCCCACGCAAACCTATCGTTTGGCGTTCAGTGTTGTTTCAAACAGCGCTGCTGGCTGCTATGGCGCTACTGCTATATCAACCGCTCAGTAATCTTTATGAAAATATTACGCGGCTGTCGCTCTATTCGGGTTTTGATTTTTTAAACCGGACCTCTGGTTTCAGCATCATTCAAACGCTGATTTCCTATTCCGAACAATCAACATTTGGCCGGGTGTTTGTGGTGGGCCTGCTCAACACTTTGCTGGTGGCAGTGCTTGGCATTGTGCTTGCCAGCGCACTCGGCTTTTTGATCGGCATAGCCCGGCTGTCGCGCAATTGGATGGTACGCACATTGGCAAGGTCTTATGTCGAAATCATGCGCAATATCCCACTTCTTTTACATCTGTTCTTTTGGTATTTTATCATGGTGGGAACCCTTCCTCGCCCACGACAGAGCCTAGAACTTGGCGCTCATATTTTCCTGAATAATCGCGGTCTATACCTGCCTGTAATTGCATTTGAAACCGGGGCGAACCTCATGTGGCTGGCCTTGGGCGCAGGCCTTGTTGTGGCTTGGGGCTTAAAGCGCTGGCCTGGTGTTGCTTGGCCTAAAAGCATTCTGGCAGGATTATGTATGGCCATTGGGATGGGGGTTGCTGCTTATGGCATAGGTTTGGTGAGGATTGCCGCCGATCTGCCGGTTTTGCAAGGGTTCAATTTCAGCGGTGGTGTCAAAGTCATCCCGGAATTTTCAGCATTGCTAATAGCGCTTTCATTATACACGGCAGCCTATATCGCTGAAATTGTACGCGCCGGAATTATTGCCGTTCCCGACGGGCAACGAGAAGCGGCCCGCGCGCTCGGATTAAATTCCCGCCAAACCCTGCGCTTGGTTGTCATTCCCCTGGCTTTGCGTGTCATTGTGCCACCCTTAACCAGTCAATATTTGAACTTGACCAAAAACTCATCGCTCGCTGTGGCAATTGGCTATCCCGACCTGGTGTCCGTATTTATGGGCACAACGCTGAACCAAACCGGCCTACATATTGAAATAGTATTGATAACACTGAGTGTTTATCTGGCCTTAAGTTTGATAACGTCTGCGGGCATGAACTGGTTCAATGCGCGCGTCACCCACAAGAGGCCGCAATCCCATGACTAATGCCGTCTCTTTTCAAACCCGCAAAAACCCCTTGGCGTGGATCCGTTACAACCTGTTCCCTAATTGGTGGAACAGCCTGATCACCTTATGCTGTTGCTATCTGATCTACCTGGCAGCAATGCCGATAATCGACTGGGCCTTTGTAAATGCCGTGTGGATGGGCAATCCGGTTGAGGCGTGCAGAACATCCACAGGCGCTTGCTGGGCCTTTATTGAGGCCAAATGGGGGCAAATATTTTACGGCCGATATCCCATCGATGAGCGCTGGCGGGTGCATCTGGCATATGGCTTGGGGATTGTAGGTCTCGTGCCATTGGCAATACCGTTTATCAAATTTAAAACCCTCAATGCCCTTTACCTGTTTGGGATTTACCCGATACTCGCATTTTTTCTCTTAAGCGGTGGCCTGTTTGGCCTGGTGCCGGTTGAAACCTCACTTTGGGGCGGCCTGTTGGTTACCCTGGTTGTGGCGTCGACCGGCATGGTCTTCTCCTTGCCATTTGGCATTTTGCTAGCCCTTGGCCGAAGGTCGAACACCCGCGTGGTGCGCATACTCTCTATAGGGTTTATCGAGTTTTGGCGTGGCGTGCCCTTGATCACCATATTGTTCATTGCAAGCGTCTTGTTGCCGTTGTTTTTGGAACAGGGCGTGAGTGTCGATAAATTGCTCCGCGCCATAATCGGTGTGGCCTTGTTTGCCTCAGCGTATATGGCAGAAGTTGTTCGAGGCGGATTGCAAGCCATCGGACCCGGCCAATATGAAGCCGCGCGCGCTTTGGGATTGGGCTATTGGCGCGCTCACACTCTCGTGGTCTTGCCCCAGGCTTTGACCCACGTTATTCCAGGCATTGTAAACACCTTCATTGGGCTGTTTAAGGATACAACCCTGGTGTTGATCATCGGCATGTTCGACCTGCTCGGCATTGTAAAATTAAGCTTTAGTGACCCGAATTGGTCCACACCGCAAACCGCCATGACGGGCTATGTGTTCACAGGCTTTGTGTTTTGGGTGTTTTGTTATGCCATGTCGCTTTATTCGCAGTTTATGGAACGGCGATTGGCAAGAGGTAAGAAAAGCCAGTTTTGATTTAAAACAACAGCTTCAGCGTCGGGATGACAAGATGCGGAAACCTGCGCGGATAAACCGGTGAAGGTGTAAGCGGCTTGTTATCAGCGCTCATTCTTGGTTTGGGAACATAAGTGCCAGCGGCAGGACGAATAATATGTCCTCCCAAATGCAATTGCCGACGCGGTTTCATCAAATCTGTGACACGGCGCACTGTAATCCGGCGATTGGCGCGCTCAGGTGTTGTGACCTTGACCTTTAAAAATTCCGAGCCATAACCCGCGACCGCAATATTGCGTTCGGGAATATGATATTGGGCAACCAATGTGCTCTTGAAAGCAGCTGCGCGATAATGAGACAACGGCATATTATAGTCTTGTTTGCCGGTTGCATCCGTGTGTCCCTCGATCAGAAACACTTCATTGGGGCGCTTTTGAATGATTTTTTTAAGCGCCAGCGCCAATTCATGCAATTTTTGAGCTTCTTCTTTGGCAACAACAGGGTCGCCGATCTTGAAATTAATGTTGTCAATCTCAACACCGTAAGCACGCGTACGTGCATCATGCGATGTTTTGATTTCATTGATTTTGAGCGAATTTGAAGTCACGCCCGGTTTTGACGGACGCTCTAACAATGCCTCAACATGCTTGGCATCGAAAGGCGAGGCATGAGCGATAAGGGGCAATAGCAGAAGTGGGAACACAACCAGATACATGCAACGCATTACTAAATACATGATACAACCCTTTTACTAGGGCTGGCACTGCCAACCCGATACCGCCCACACCTAACCGGAAATCATAGTACACCGGCAAAATGTGATGGCTTTGCGGCTAAAATGCTACAATCTCATGATAATTCAAAATAGGTAAAAATCTAATTAATTGCGATCTATCGGGCTTTCTGGCTGGCTGGCCCAGTCTGTCCATGATCCGTCATATAGGCAATTGCCGCTGTGCCCAAGCTCATGCAATCCCAATGTTAGGATTGCCGCCGTAACACCTGATCCGCAGGTGGTAACGATGGGTTTGGCAAGGTCAACCTGGGCGTCATCATAAAGGCGGGCAAGCTCTGATTTGGATTTCAAAGTGCCGTCCTCGTTGATCAAAAGCGCATAATGCAGGTTCAAACTGCCGGGCATATGGCCACTTTTAAGCTCCGGCCTGGGTTCAGGGGCTGCGCCGTCAAACCGCGCTTTGGGGCGTGCATCAACCACTTGGGCGGATTTGTCCTGCAAGGCAGATACGATCTGCTGCCGGTCATAGACTTTGGAGCTGTTTAAAGTTGCAGTAGAAGTCGGCGCGGTGCGCGGGCCAGCCCGCCCCGCTTCTATTGGTCTGTTTTCAGCAAGCCATTTGGGCAAGCCGCCATTGAGAATGGCAACATTGTCATACCCCATAATGCGAAACATCCACCACACTCGGGCCGCTGAAAACAGGCCATAGCTGTCATAAACAACAATGCGGCTTTCAGCATCAATGCCAAGCGCTGCAACCTGCTCTGCAAATTGCTCAGCCGTTGGCAGCATGTGGGGTAGGGGGTTTGTTTTATCCGATATCTCATCAATGTCAAAAAACACAGCGCCTGGAATGTGCTGGTCCAAAAATTCCTGATAACCATCGCGTCCAGCTGTTGGCAAATGCCAGCTGCTGTCAATAACAACGACATTTGGATCAATCAGATGGTCAGACAACCATTGAGTGTCGACAAGAGCAGTGGTCATAAGGGCAAACTCATAGAGTTATGGTTGCAACAGGTTTACTCGACATCCACAAACACGTTCGGGACTTCAGGTGTGCCCTCCATCCAGGGCGGCACTGGCAGGCCTTTTTCTTTCAGGAATGCCGGATTGAACATCTTGCCTTGATAGCGTGTGCCGTAATCGCAAAGTGGGGTGACAATCGTGTGGCCTGGCCCCATTTCGCGGGCAAGCTTGATGGCACCGGCAACATTAATCCCGCTTGATCCACCAAGACACAGGCCTTCATGCTGCAACAGGTCAAACACGATTGTGAGCGCTTCATCGTCAGGAACTCGAAATGCTTGATCTACAATTGTGTCCGTTAAATTAGCAGTTACACGGCCCTGGCCAATGCCTTCCGTGATTGAAGACCCTTCAGCTTTTAACTCGCCATGATCATAATAGTTGAACATGGCCGAGCCCATGGGATCGCAAAGCGCTATTTGAACATCCTTTGACTGCTCTTTCATAAAAGCGCTGACCCCGCCGATCGTGCCGCCAGAGCCGATAGCACAGCAAAATGCGTCCACCTTGCCATCGGTCTGTGCCCAGATTTCCGGCCCCGTGGTTTCATAATGCGCTTGTTTGTTGGCCACATTGTCAAATTGATTGGCCCAGATGGCGCCATTAGGCTCTGTCTCATTGATCTTTTCAGCAAGCCTGCCGGAATATTTAACGTAAGTATTGGGATTGCGATATGGCACGGCGGGCACTTCAACAAGCTCTGCCCCCATCAGTCGAATGGTGTCTTTCTTTTCTTGTGATTGCGTGTCGGGAATGACGATTACCGTGCGAAACCCCATGGCATTGCCCACCATGGCAAGACCAATGCCGGTATTGCCCGCAGTTCCCTCAACAATAACACCGCCTGGTTTGAGCTGTCCTTTTTCAATGGCATCACGCACGATAAACAGCGCCGCCCGGTCTTTGACGGACTGGCCCGGATTTAAAAACTCGGCCTTGCCCAATATTTCACAGCTGGTTTCTTCTGATGCTTTTTTAAGCTTTATCAGCGGGGTGTTGCCAATGGCGGCAATCACATCGTTATGAATTGTCATGAAGTCAATGCGCTCCTGTAAACGCTTAAGGATATATTGATGTATCCCTTGAAAATTGTCTGCCCGCAAATTACCTCCCATAGGTCAGGCGCACAAGCCGGAAGGTTTGACTTTTTTACCCAGTCTTTAACATTCAGGCTTTATACCCTGCTTAAGAAAATTACTGGTAAATTTATGTGATCACATATATGAGATGTCCCGCAGGGCAAAATGCTTGGGCGATATCAGCGAAAGCACTGCCATTAGCCTGCTTCCAGCATTTAACGGAATTTTTTTAAGACAGCCTGAGCCCAAGGCTTTTGCTGTTTGTTTTAAGGATCGAATTCATGAATATCCGCAATATTGCCATCATAGCCCACGTGGATCATGGCAAGACCACATTGGTTGATGCGCTGTTGTCAGATAGCGGCATGTTTCGCGCCAATCAACAGGTTGTCGAACGCGTTATGGATTCCAATGACCTTGAGCGTGAACGCGGCATTACCATCCTCGCCAAATGTGCCTCTGTTGAGTGGAAAGACATAAAGATCAACATTGTGGACACACCGGGCCACGCTGATTTCGGCGGCGAAGTGGAACGCATTTTAAGCATGGTCGATGGCGTATTATTATTGGTTGATGCTTCTGAAGGCCCCATGCCGCAAACCAAGTTTGTGACCGCCAAAGCTTTGAAACTGGGCCTGAAGCCAATCGTTGTCATCAACAAGGTGGATAAGCCTGACGCCAGACCAGATGAAGTGCTCAATGAAGTGTTTGATCTGTTCGTAGCGCTCGACGCCAATGAAGATCAATTGGACTTTCCCGTGCTCTATGCTTCAGCCAAGCAAGGTTGGGCTGCTAATGAGGCAGATCAGCGCGGCCAGAATATGGTGCCTGTATTTGAAGAGATCATCACCCGCATCCCTGAACCCACAGTGGATGAAGACGGGCCCTTCAAGCTTTTGGTCACCACCCTTGAAAGCGATCCTTATTTGGGTCGCATTCTAACGGGACGGATTTTGTCAGGTTCCGTGAAACACAATATGACAGTAAAAGCGCTCAACACAGATAATGAAAACGTTGAACAAACCAGGATCACCAAAGTGCTGTCTTTCACGGGGGTTACACGCACACCAGTGGATGAGGCCCATGCCGGGGACATTATTGCACTGGCAGGCTTTGGCACAGCCAGTGTTGCCGACACATTATGTGCGCTTGAAGTTGAGACAAGCTTAGCCGCCGATCCCGTGGACCCGCCAACGCTTGCCATGATCATCTCGATCAACTCATCCCCCATGGCAGGCTTGTCCGGTAAGAAAGTCACCTCTCGTCTTATCAGACAGCGATTGTTGGATGAGGCCGAAGGCAATGTCGCCATTCATGTGAGTGAAACCGCCAACAGTGATGCGTTTGAAGTGGCAGGCCGCGGCGAGCTGCAATTGGGCGTTTTGGTTGAAACCATGCGCCGCGAAGGCTTTGAAGTCTCAATCTCAAGACCACGCGTGCTAACCCGCAAAGATGAGGGCACTGGCGAATTGCTCGAACCATACGAAGATGTTGTGGTGGATGTGGATGAAGAATATTCCGGTGCTGTTGTCGAAGCGCTCGCCAAGCGCAAGGGCCGCATGGAAGATATGCGCGCCTCCGGTGGTGGCAAAACCAGGCTGACGTTCATAGCACCTTCGCGCGGGCTGATTGGTTATCACGGCGAGTTCCTGACCGAAACCCGCGGCACAGGCATTATGAACCGTGTATTTCGTGAATATGGCCCCCATGCAGGCGCCATAGAAGGCAGACGCTTTGGTGTGTTGATATCGAACGGACAAGGCAAGAGCGTGGGCTATGCCTTGGCCAATTTGGAAGAACGCGGTCCTTTGTTTATTGGCTCAGGCGTGGCGGTCTATGCCGGCATGATCATTGGTGAACACGCCAAGGGCCAAGACCTTGAGGTCAATCCACTCAAAGGTAAGCAATTGACCAATATTAGAGCATCTGGAACCGATGAAGCTGTCAGGCTCACCCCGCCGCGGCGCATGTCGCTGGAACAAGCCATCGCATACGTCCAAGACGACGAGTTGGTGGAAGTAACCCCAGACAGCATTCGTCTGCGCAAGCGATATCTTGATCCCAACGATCGCAAACGCCAAGCCCGCGCTGCGGTGGCTGCAACGTAACCTTTTCCTTAATGATTTCACGTACCCTCTGTGTCGGATGGAGTGATCATGACAAAAGAGGGTGACATGGCAGACGGTGGTTTTGCATCGGTTTTACCGCACGGGCAGCAATTGCTTGAATTGCCGCAATTTAACAAAGGCACAGCCTTCACCCGTGAAGAACGCATGCGCCATGGATTGTTGGGCTTATTGCCGCCACATGAAGAGACCCTGGACCAGCAGGTATCACGCGCTTATAGCGCGTTTAGCGCCAAACATACCGATCTTGAAAAACATATCTATCTGCGCCAATTGCAGGATTTCAACGAAACCCTGTTTTATCGGCTGATCATGGATTTTCCAGCCGAGATGACGCCGATCATCTATACGCCGACGGTTGGCGAGGCGTGTGAAAAATTCTCCGAGATTTATCGCAAACCGCGCGGGCTTTTCATAGCATATCCTGAGCGAGACTATATTGACGACATTCTGGATCATGCCATTCCCAACGAGGTTGAAGTCATTGTGATCACCGATTCAGAAGCCATATTGGGCTTGGGTGATTTGGGGGCAGGGGGCATGGCAATTCCCATCGGTAAGCTGGCACTTTATACGGCCAATGGCGGGATCGACCCCAATCTCTGCCTGCCCATCGTGCTTGATGTAGGCACAAACAATCAGAGCCTGCTGGAAGATCCGCTCTATGTCGGCTGGACCCATGAACGCATCACAGGTCCTGACTATGACGGCTTTGTTGATGATGTGATGCAGGCCATCAAACGCAAATTTCCTAAAGCGCTGGTGCAATTTGAAGATTTTGGCCGTGATCATGCAGGCCCTCTATTGGACCGCTACCGCGACCAGATGTGTTGTTTTAATGATGACATTCAAGGCACCGCCGCCGTTGCCATGGGAACAGTTATGGCAGGGGCACGCGCTGCTGGAATAGATTTTGCCGATATCCGTTTTGTGATTGCCGGTGCTGGCTCTGCCGGGTGTGGCATTGCCGGGCAATTGGTGCTGGGCCTAAAGGCCTTTGGGCTCAGTGACGCAGAAGCCCAGGCACGGTTTTATATGGTCGATAAAGACGGGCTTATCAGGGAAGACCTTGACGATGTGACAGATGCCCAGGCAGCCTTCGTTAAGTCGCCAAATCAATATGCCAATTGGACCTTGTCTGACGAAGCACCTTTTCAACTTTTGGATGTGGTGAAAAATGTTAAACCGCAAGTCTTGCTTGGCGTATCAGGCCAGACGGGTCTGTTCAGCGAAGCAATTGTGCGTGAAATGACGATAAATAATGCGCGCCCCATCATCTTTCCCTTGTCCAACCCGACCGCGCGTGCCGAAGCGCGCCCGGAAGACATTCTGAATTGGAGCGACGGTAAGGCATTGATCGCGACCGGCTCGCCATTTGATCCGGTTTACCGCGATGGCATGAGTTACATTATTTCACAATGCAATAATGCGTTTGCCTTTCCAGGCCTGGGACTTGGCATTTTAGCCGTTGGCGCTAAGCGTGTGAGCGATGAGATGTTCATGGCAGTAGCCCAGGTTATTGGCCAATCAGTGCCCGAAGCCCAAGCGAAGGGCGCCCCGCTATTGCCGCCATTATCAGCCATTCGTGCGTTGAGCAGGCAAATTGCCATAGCGGTGGGCAGGTGTGCTGTCGAGCAGGGCCTTTGCGACATCACTTCGCAATCAGATGTGGCTCCCCTGGTGGAGAAATATATTTGGCAGCCCGAATATCGTAAGCTTTAGCGACAATATTCAGCAAAAAAACGAGAAACTGTGCATTATCGCTAAAATATCGATTTTATTGCATTGCTCATAAAAAATCTGTCATAGTTTGAACAACGGCATCTTGAATGTTGGTGATTTTTTATGGGAGGTGAACAATGAAACATGTGCTTTTGGGATTAGGCGCTTTATGCTCCGCCTTTAGTATTTTGCCTGCGCAGGCGCAAAACAAACCGGATTTTCAAGTGGTTTTGTTGGGAACCGGCACGCCGCCTCCGTTAATGCATCGATTCGGTCCTGCCACTTTTGTAAAAGTAGCCGGTAAAAGCTTTTTGTTCGATGCCGGACGTGGCGCCACACAGCGCATGTGGCAGAAAAAGATCCGGTTTGGGCAAGGATTGGATTATATCATCCTAACCCATCTCCATTCAGACCATGTGGTCGGCTTGCCCGACGTCTGGTTGACCGGCTGGCTGGGCGGGCCTTTTGGGCGGCGCAAGGCTCCTTTGAAGATCATGGGTCCAAAAGGCACCGAAAATTTGGCAACGGGCCTCATGCAGGCCTATGCCTGGGATGTTAAAACCCGGATTACCGATCAAAAACTCAAGCCCGAAGGCGCAAAAATTGCAGCACGCAATATTAAGCCGGGCGTGGTCTATAACGAAGGCGGAGTTAAAATCACAGCGTTTAATACCGAGCATGGCAAGCTCATTAAACCGACATTGGGCTATCGTGTTGATTATGATGGGCGTTCGGTTGTGATCTCGGGTGATACCAAATATTCCAAAAACCTGATCAAAAACTCCCAGAATGTCGATCTGCTGGTGCATTCAATCGGGGCTGCGCGTAAAGAATTGCTCGAAAGTTCCCCGCTTTGGCGCCGCATCATGGATCATCACATCACACCCGAAGATGCTGGCCGTGTGTTCAATGAGACGAAACCGAAGCTTGCAGCCTTCACCCATGTGGTTGCAGCAACCAATGGCAAGATCAAACCTGTGCCACCTCAAGTCATGATTAAACGCACCAAAACGGTTTATCAGGGACCATTGGTGCTGGGCAAAGATTTGATGACGATCACAATTGCCAAAGACGGTGTTCACGTAGCTGATCACAAGAAATAAACAAACAATTCTGAGATCACTTAAGGCTTCACGATCTTGTCATCGCTTGCTTGCGTAAAGCTTTGTTTACTTTTTTGATCAAACATAGTTTTCCAAGAACATTATTTAAAAACATTTATTTGTGGCAGGCATCTGCAGGCACACTTTGGGCGTTGTATTCGGCGAGGAGCGAACATGGGCGCTGGCGTTGGGATAGAAATCCAGTCGGACGTGGACAAAAAACAACCCGTGTCGTCAAGAGATGATCTGGCCGACAGCACGAAGCCTGCTGTAATGGCCAGCTATCAAAACGACGATCAAGAAAACAACACATGCGGAATTGAACTCTCCAAGGATCAACTTCGTGCGCGCATGCGCGAACAGGATGCTCTAGGCATTCGCAATATTGCGATAGCACAAAGTGCAATTGCTTTTTTTATATTGATTTTGCATTTGATCGCCCAGGCCTCAACCAATTGGCAATTCCCCAATCCGTGGGTCAGCCTTACTCTTAGTGGTCTCGTGATTACCTCACTGCCGCGTTATTATTTGGCCAAGCGGAAAAACACACCTGAAATCACCTTCGATCTGCTGAATGTTCTAGATGTGGCTCTGTTCCTAACACTCATCTGGACCTATCAATATGCCTATAATCAGGCTGCCGGTGCTGTTTTGCAGGCACCGTCCTTCACATTGCTATTTGTGCTGATCGCTTTGCGGGCCATGCGATTGCACCCTCGGCCAATTTTGATTGTTGGCACAGCGACTGCCTTGGGATGGTTATTACTGGTGAGTATAGCCGTTCTATTGGATGGGTCGGCAAACATCACACATAGCTATAACGAATATATTCAAAGCTATAAAATCCTGATTGGTTCTGAGATTGAAAAAACCATCGCATTGATAGCTGTGACAATCTTCTTGGCACTCTCTGCCAGGCGGGCCCGTGCCATGTTGCTAAAGGCAACTCATGTTGATGATTATGCAAAGGCTGTGAAAATAGCTCAAATGAATCTGAGGAAGACACAAGCCGCCAACGAAGCCAAGGATGAATTTTTGGCAAATATGAGCCATGAATTACGCACCCCTATGAATGGTGTCATCGGCATGACCGAAGTTTTGATGGCAACCAACCTAGATGACAAGCAAAGTGAATATGTGAAGATTATCTCCGATTCCGGCGCTGCATTGTTGACCGTTATCAACGATATTCTTGATTTTTCCAAAATCGAAGCGGGTAAGTTGGAATTTGACCCTTTAGCCTTTAATCTCAAATTAGCGATAGAAGATGTCGTCACACTGCTGTCGGCCAGGACCAATGAGAAAGATATAGAGATCATTGTCCGCTACAACCCTAATCTGCCCGAACATGTTATTGGCGATGCTGGTCGTATCCGCCAGGTGATCACCAATCTCATTGGCAATGCGGTCAAATTCACCCATGAAGGATATGTTTTAGTCGATGTAGACGGTGAGGCACAAGAGGGGTCGGATGCCATTGATTTAAGGATTTCAATTGAGGATACCGGAATAGGCATTACGGTCGATAAAGTTGAGAAAGTTTTCGATAAATTCGAACAAGCCGACAATTCCACAACCAGAAGATATCAAGGCACGGGTCTTGGCCTGGCGATTTCCAAGAGGCTGATAAAGGCCATGAATGGTCAAATTGGCGTGCAATCGATTTACGGCCGTGGGTCAACTTTTTGGATTACACTCACATTACCCCTTGCGCAAGCGCCCCAGCCTGTGAAGACCGTTGTACCTTACCTGCACAATTTAAAGGCCCTAATCGTCGATGATATCAAGGCAAATTGCGACATCGCGGAAGAACATCTCCTGAACTGGGGCATGCGGCCGCAATCGACCCTATCACCTTCAGACGTACTCAACCTGTTGCGTGATGCCAAAGCGACAGGCGATCCTTTTAAGCTCGTCATTCTTGATTATTCCATGCCGAATATTAATGGCTATGAATTGGCAAAATTAATCAGATCTGATGACCAATATTCTGACGTATCATTGATTATGCTGACATCCATAGGCCAGCTTGGCGATGGCAAAATGTTCCGGGATATGGGTGTGAACGGTTATTTGGTGAAACCTGTTCGCTCATCTGTTTTGCTGGAAACCATAACCAAATCCTTGGCATTCCTGGCCCAGGGTGAACCGGAATTGGTTACAAGACATGTTTTGAATGAAGACGCCATGAGTGCTGAACAAAAATCGGCGGCGCCGGCCCCACAAGCACCAACGTCAACTACACAGAGCGCAAACGTCGCAGATAAAGATATTCAAAGGGATTTTGGCCGCGCCCGGTTAATGACAGATTTTGCAGATGGGGTGCAAACCCAAAGGACCATTGCCCGCGATGCTCATGAGGATTTTGAGCCCGCCATCAGTGATCTGCCCGAACAATCAGCGCCACAGGCAAACATGCAAATGCCGCTTGCCGGTGAACCAAGTGCCAAGCCTGTAAAAATCCTGTTAGCCGAAGACAATGAGGCCAACCGCATCCTGGTCAAGGAGATCCTCCGAGACAGTGGCTACACTCTTATCATGGCAGAAAATGGAGATATAGCTGTTCAGCAATTCGAACAAGAAAATCCTGATTTCATCATTATGGATATTTCAATGCCCCGATTGGATGGTTATGAGACAGCCCAGGCAATTCGTGCGATTGAACATCGTAATCATCAAAAACGGACGCCAATTTTAGCCCTCACAGCCCATGCTTTAAGCGGTGAGCGTGAGCGGTGTTTGCAAGCGGGCATGGATGATTATTTATCAAAGCCTGTCAAATATGACGAGCTGCATGAAAAATGCAGAATATGGCTTGCAGACCAAGGCCCCACAACAAAAGCGCTCAACATTAGCTCGTGAAATTTATCAGATCACGTGCCGCGTTTTTTACTTTTTTTATAAGTAGCACCTTTTTCCAACAGCGCTAGATTTGCCTGAATATTGGGATTCTCAGGATCAAGTTTTCTGGCTGCGATCAAGTTACGCCGCGCTGCTTTTACATTGCCTTGCAGCAAGTAGGAATAGCCAAGATTATTCAGCACAGTGGACGTTTTGCCGCCGATCTTAATGGCAGATTTATAGGACCGTTGTGCCAAATCAAAGCGTTGTAACCGATCATAAGAAGCAGCTAGACCGAGCCAAGCATCAAGGCTTTGCGGATTTCTCTCAACAGCCTTGCGGTATTGTTGTTCCGCCAAACCATAGCGCCCAGCTGTATAATGCTTTTGGCCTCGTACAACAGGACTGTCTGTCGACAAGATATTGCTATCAAGAGCAGGGTCTTTGCTAAAAGAGGTCTCATATGATTGTGTCGTTTGGCACCCGGCAAGGAATGCCGCACCGATCACACACATGCTTAGCTTTTTAAAAATCTGTTCCATTGTCACAACTGTTTATTATTTCAACACTCGTTTAAATGATGCGAAACAGGCATCCCCGAATATGTTCATGATAACACAGTGGTTTAAATTTAAGGCTAAAGTGGTGAATCCAATTGAAATTAAAGTTAATTAAAACTTTATCAAAGAAGACCCAGCGCAAAATTCACAACCCTTGCAATATTCACATAACGAACAACTAGAGCACTTCTAGAGAATACGGGTTCTAGTTGTTCGTTGCCGTGGTAGGGGCTTTGCTAGCGATTGAGTCTGCTCTGGGGCCTTGCTCATACTTCTCAACAGCCACGATCATCCGCTTACTATCCGTGTCTGTTGCGGTACGCTCGGCATGATGCGGCCAGGGATCAATAATATGCACCGCCTTATTGTGGGCAACGGCGTCACCCACATCGAGTGAAATTTTATCATCCCGATTGACATAGTCACTGCTGCAAGCCGCGAGCAGAAAACCAGCCAAGCATAGCGGCATGATTGTTCTATGGCCTTTAAGGCGCATTATTTTAATCGAGCACATGAGCATCAACTCCAAAATTATTGGTATGTGAAACACTGGCTTTGGTGACCAGCTTGTCTGATCCGGCCGGCCGGCGAGGGCGGCTTATCAGAATATGGCCGAAATTTTGTATGACACCGTCACCATTTTGATAGAGCTTGAGCGCTTTTTTGTTGAGGTCCATTTTACCATTCAAAAAGAAATCAACATCATTGCTCGGAACCCTTCTGTCGAGCGGACTTGCCAAATGTTGACCAGGCGGTGCTGGCCGCACCAGATGCGGGGTTACAATAATGACCAAATCAGTTTCGTTCTTTTGATAAGATGAAGAACTGAACAAGGCGCCAAGAACCGGCACATTACCAAGCCAAGGCAATTGCTTTTTCGATTTGGAATTATTGGTTTGCAGCAAACCGGCAATGGCAAAGCTCTGGCCATCACGCAATTCAACCGTGGTATGCGCGCGCCGGACAATCAGGCTTGGAATATCAAACCCTGCTAGCCGCAAGCTGGTGGTGGGATCAAGCTGGCTCACTTCAGGTTCAATTTCAATGTGAACCATGCCACCAGAAAGCACCGTGGGGGTGAAGCTTAGGCCAACACCAAATTTCTTGAACTCAATTTTGACTTCACCATCGTCAGCACCAACAGGGAAAGGAAACTCGCCACCGGCCAGAAAACTTGCCGTATCGCCAGACAAAGCTGTGAGATTTGGTTCTGCCAAACGCCGCGCTAGACCTTTTTCTTCAAGCGCTTCAATCAGCATATCGGCACTGAAACCACCGCTCAAAAGGTTGGTGATCAAAGAGCCAAAGGGAACGGCCCCTGACAACAGACCTGCGCCGGTGGTAAAAGCGGTGTTTTTGCCGTTGCCGTTGAAATTAATGCCAAGCTCACGACCTGCCGTGCGGGTTGTTTCAATGAAACGAACCTCCAGCATCACCTGCTGGGCAGACCCCAGGCTGAGCGTATTGGTCACGGCAGTTTTGGGAGCATATTGATTTGCAATGGTAACCGCACGCTTTGCAGCAGGCGCATTGGGCACCGTGCCGCTAAGCAGGATTTTGCCGTTCAACGAGCTTACTTTAATATTGGCACCACGCAGGTTTTTCTTCAGCTTGGCTCTAAGGCCTTTGATGTCATAAGAAACTTCAACGTCAATGACGCCGATAAGCTTGCGCTCGCTGTTATAGATAGACACATTGGTTGAGCCGATTTTCTTACCCAGCACATAAAATGATGAGTCGGTAAGCGGCATCACATCAGCAACTTTAGGATTGCCGATTTGCACTTCCGTAAAGCTCTTATCAACACGAATCGTGCGCGACTTATCAACGGTCAGTGTGACATGGCCAACCTTATTTGCATCCGTTAAACGATAGAGAGTGGATTTTGCAAATGCGGCCCCTTGCTCAGTACTTAGTGGCGCTAAGGCAAATATGCTTACCACCCAAAAAAGCACTATAAAATGAACGAATGATCCGCCAATATATTTGAGATAATTTTTCATAATAGTCCTGCCCGTTTTCCCTCGTTTTCCCTGTTTGTTGGTGCTTTGCACCGGTTCTTATGTTGGCATTAAGCCGTGTTGATGGCCTATTGCGTTGTTGTACCTTTGGTTACTTTGTAATTTTCTCTGGTAATACCTCTGATGACCACAACAGTAGATTTGTTTCCATTAGAACCTGGTATTGTTTTAGAATTGGAATAGCCAAGCTTGCTCAGATGTACCCGGTTGATTTTTTCCTGATCAGGAGAAATCACGCCACGCAAAGCCAAATGCAAAGACCCTGTCTTGGAGCCCAAGATAACTTTTTGCGCTTGTTCTAAATCAACCTCAATTGTGACGGCTTTCGCCACTTTGCTTTTCTTCGTATCGTCAGAAAACCTCTGGTCAATCGCCAATACCCGAACTTCTTTTAACAATAATTCGGTAAATGGCTCTTTTTCCAATTTGCCTTCAGGCCGTGTCATGGTCCACAACACATCAACCCGGTCATTCGGCAGAATAAGGCCAGCAACGCCAAACACGTCATTAACACGTATCGTGACGGCTTTTTTGCCCTCAGTTAGCATGGCGGCAAGTGACGCTTTAACACCTGGGCCGGTAATTTTAGACGCCAGGATTGGTTCATTCGGCTCAATCGTCAACAAGGCAATACGCTTACCGTTCTTATTGAGAAGTGTGTCATTTGACGAAAAGAAACCCGCCGGCACAGCATCCGCCTGCCACTTGATCGTTTTAACGTTGCTGCTTGTCAGCTCGTCTCCATGGGACAATTTCTGTTTCGCAACAATCACCTTGACAGTTGGAACAGTTTTGACCACTTCGGCAGTCTTCGTCATTGATGATTTATAGCGGCTTAATTCGTTTTCAAACCAGGTATTGATCAGACTTGCTGCACCCACAGAACTAATCAGGGCCACGCTAACAACGCCGAATACTTTCACACGAGTTGAACCGAAAAGACCGCCGCCACGCCTCCGGTCACGTGCGCTGCCCTTTCGGTCAGCCGCACTGCCGCCACGATCAGACTTTCTGCGATCCCTGGGGCCCGCGCGTCTGTCGAGGGCTGTTACGGGATCAAACTTTGCGTTTTCTGGTGTCGTGTTCATGTCAAACCCACAAAATTATTAAGTCCAGATTTCTAGCCAACAGGCGTCCCACAAAAGGATGAAACTGGATCTCCTCATAATTATTCTGGTGACACTTATCTCATAAAGAAATTAAACTTGAGTGGTGGGAGAAGGAAATAATCTAATAAAAACAAATGTATACTTAAAATAAATTTAATTAAAATTTTAATGAATTATGTGAAAGCCCAGCTATAGCAAGGTTTTTGAAGGGGTGATTTGTGGTTTTTCGCTAGAAAAACACGCACGTGCGCAGCCGCAAAAAACCAAAAGTCGCCAGGAAAATTTCCCTGACGACTTAAAAAAACGGCTTTTAAAGTGGCTCCCCGGGCAAGACTCGAACTTGCGACAAGTCGGTTAACAGCCGACTGCTCTACCAACTGAGCTACCGGGGATCAGGCATTCGCCCGAAACTATCGCCGTGTCATAGCAAAGAGTTCGCAGCCAATCTAGTGCTTATTATCATGAAATTTTTAAATATGCCTCATGGCGGCTATGGTTTGCTGTCGGAGGTGGTTTTTTTATACAGCTTGCCAGGTGAATTGGCGCATCCTATGTGATGTTTAAAGGCTCAATCAGGCGATGTTTTTTCGCCATGGCAAATGAGGCCAAGAAATATGACGCGGATTAAAATAGCGGGCAAAAGCTACAATCTTCCTGCCAATCGCCTGGTGCGTATTATTATTGGTATTGTGTTGATCTGCGGTGGTATTTTGGGATTTTTACCAATCTTGGGGTTTTGGATGATCCCGCTTGGTTTGCTGGTGTTGTCGGCGGATATTGTTTTTATCCGGAAATTGCGACGCGTGATGGAAGTGAAGTTTGGCCGTCGGTTTAAAAAGAAAAAGCCGCAAAACGGCAACACACCATAGCCGGCAAGGGCTTGAGCCAGCGGGAAGGGGCTAATATTTTAAAAAATTGGAGGCCACGGCCGGAATCGAACCGGCGTACACGGATTTGCAATCCGCTGCGTCACCACTCCGCCACGTGGCCTTTCGTGTTGTGTATCAATCATTTAGCATTTTCCGTCAATAGAGTTTGTGCAACTTGTCCGTATGTTTTGTGCAAAATTGTTCATTTCTTGTTCTTTAATTTACCGAAAGCCCGTATCACATTGGCTTGTTTTTTGGCGTTTCTGGTGTAATGAGCGCCCATCTGCGGGGATCTATCTCCGAGTGCAGCGGCAACTTCTTTATCACTTGCGCCATGTTCTCCAAGTTCGTTTGCATAGGTGACCCTAAGCCCGTGCAGTGTAAGACCTTTGCCGACAACCCCCTTTACAGCCAATCGCCTTAAAACGTCGCCACCAGCTCTTTTGTTCGCTCAACCTGTTTCTTAATCCGCTGAACACCAGCGGACGAGAGGTTCAAGGCTTTGGCTGTTTTTCGAATGGACGTTCGTGAGGCCAAAAGATCGAGAGCCTTCTGCCGCGTGTTGGGATCTATGTTCGAGCGCCGGCCGAGCTTTATGCCATTGGCTTTCGCGCGCTCAAGCCCCGCACATACACGCTCACGGATCATGGCGCGTTCGAACTCGGCAAACACGCCCATCATCTGGAACATCGCCCGTCCGGCAGGTGTAGTCGTATCCACACCCTGCTGGTGCAAAAACAGATCGACTTCAACAGCATGAAGCTCGCCGAGGAATGTAATCAGATCCTGTAATGACCGGCCCAGTCGATCGACGGACCAGGCCATGACCACATCGAACTCACGACAGGTTGCCGCTTTGAACAATCGGTTAAAAGCAGGGCGTTCGTTGCGGCCCTTGGCTCCGCTGATACCTTTATCCTCAAACACATCGACCACCGGCCAACCGGCCTGCCTAGCAACCTCCTCAAGAACCAGCCTCTGGTTTTCGGTGGTTTGTCCATCAGTGGACACCCGCAGATAGATCGCTGCGCGCTTTGTCATGGTTTTGTCCCTTAGAAAATTTCATCCCTTGGATATTAGCACCTGCACGTATCAAAAACTATTGATTATGATACACCGAAACCGTCAACGTAAGTCTTTGATATTTAAGACGCTGAAACACAAGATTTCGTTGGGGTTTTCGATACACCCCACATAAGGCAACCAATGTGTCCGCCCGAGAGTCCGCTTAACCCTCAAAAGCGGAAGAAATCTGGCCCGCTGGCGCATGTCTGCTTTGTGCCATAAGCGGACATTATCGCTTCGTTCGGCATATGATGATCTCAGGCATAATATTGAATTTCGAAAAACAAACAGCCTTGTGGTGAGGCAAAGGGACCGTGAACCGTGCCTGGCGGGCGGCAGGCATAACAGGCTTGAGTGAAACTCTGCCCACCTTCGCCGGTTTCATCATTGCCAACAATAAGCTCGCCCGATATTAGATAGACCTCTTCCCAATATGAATGAACAAAAGTGTCTGGCGCAATCGCGCCCGGTTGAAACCGAATGAGCCGCGTACGCACCCCTAGCCCTTTTTCCTCATCAAGCGAGCCAGACAGAATTTTCTGCTCAATACCGGGGGCAGCACCCGGTGCCGGTTCCCAGCCAGTGTCCATATCGAGTTGGTGAAAGTCTATCGGAGGCTTCATTTCAGTGGTTAGGCTCATAAGATTACCCTCAAATATTTTTATCTACGTGATAATGGATATCCGCCGATAAAGCTTCAAGCGCGGCAGATAGAGCTTGCATATTAATTTCGCCCTCAAGGCCCTGGACAACGGCTTTAAGATCATCCGCATGATGCTTTGATATTCCGGTGAGGCTGAGGCAATTGTAAAACTTGGCGATTATTTCATCTTCAGTGAGCGGATTTTCCGGATCTCCCTTGGCAGTTTCGATGCGGATCTTCTCGATGCGTCCATCGGTAAACGTCGCCTCAACTTCAGCTCCGTACTGAGATGGAAACGCATTGGTAAAACTGTCTTTAGCGGCGACATGCACTTTTTGCCGCAAGGTGGCAAGCTCGGATTTATTAAGGGCTGCGGGTGAAAAATCAGACAATGCAACATCGCCCTTAATCAGAGCTGCCGCCAGGCAATGTTGCAGGGAAAATTGTGCCTCATGTTCCGTCGTAGGGTTGGGCTTATCGCAAAATTCAACCGCCGCGCGATAGGTCGCCACTGAAATGTCCATAATATCTTCGTAAGCACCCCTTTTGCGCAGGGCAAAACCTGCTTCAATCACTGGATGCGTATGGCGGCAGGCTGGCCAGGGCTTGAAACTGGTTTCATAAATCTTCCAGTTCCCAGTAGGGACCGCAACAACCACCTCGCAGTCGGCCTGCGGGTAATAGGCTTTAAAAAACCCAAGCTCACCTTCGAGAATAAAAAGTGGGGCCGGAAATCCCAATCGGGCAACATCAGCAGCGATCAAGCCCGATTGTGCCGCCCGTGCACTGGCAAGCTGCTTGGAATAAGAAGGTTCTAGGCGGCATTGCCAAAGCCCTGCGGCCTGCATGCCTGCCTGGCCCAGAGCATCAACATGAGCTTCTGGCCCAAGCCCAGATATGCTGGCAGCGGCACTGGCTGCGCCGAAAACACCGCAGGTGCTGGAATTATACCATGGCGAGTAACCTTCGCTTGAAACCGCAATCCCGATCCTAATGGCAATCTCATAGCCTTTCACAAGCGCGTTCAATAATGTGGCGCCATCGGTATTTTCCCTTTGTGCCGCAGATAAAGCAGCTGGAATAACGACATCTCCGGCATGCATGATCGAGGTTCTGTGCACATCGTCCAGCTCGTATATATTGCCAAGCCCGCCATTGACGAACGCAGCGCTTGAAGCATCGTGACAATCAGCACCGAGTGCGAGACACGGGCCTGATGGTTGGTCTCGGCCATATTGCAGCAGTGCTTTGCCAGGTGCCGATGTCGCCCCTAAGGCGGCATAGCCAATCCAATCAAGCAGATGCAGACATGCGCGCTGCCTCGCCAATGCATCGATCGGGCGGTCCAATAATGTAACCAGACGCTGCGTGAGGCTCAGTTTCATGGCGCTGTTCTTACCATAACAGACCAGTTGCAGCTAATTTCATTCTATGCCTAACTGTTATAATTGATAGTACAGCTATATAATAGCTAGACAGACCATTGGTCCGTCATAATCAAAAAACGAAATGCATAAAGCCGGATTTGGTCAAATAAAGAATAATTCCACACGATTTGCGGGGTATATCGGCCACGCAAACAACATCTCAGGGAGGGAAACATGAATCAAAGTGAATTTACACGGAGGATGTTCCTGCAAGCAGCAGGGGCTACGGCAGCCGTTACCGCGGCGGGTGCTTTTTCGACCCTGCCGGCGCAAGCGGCCGGACCGTTGAAAATCTGGACCATTGGAGTTGCCAAAGTGGGCGCCAAGGACTGGAGCGCGATGGAGAAGCAGGCTGGCATCAAGATCGCCTATACGGCGAAAAGTGGTAGCGCCGACCAGGCAATCCAGAAATTTGTGGTCGGCGACGGCAACAAGCTTTATGACGCAATCACAGATAATGGCGGTGGCATGGAAGATGCGCTTGCTTCGCAAAAAGCGATCGTGCCGATCGATACATCGAAGATCCCCAATTGGAAGAATGTCCTGCCGCGCTATCATGAAGGCGGTGCCGCAGCTGGCACCATCCGCCATAAGGGCAAGCTTTATTCGGTGCCCTATATTTCCAATGCCGATTCTCTCGCCTTTAATTACGGCAAAATCGGTCAGGAACTGACTAGTTGGGAATCCCTGTTCGACAGCCAGTTCAAGGGCCGTGCAGCGATGCAAAACGATTTTGGTCCAACACTTACAAATACCGCGATCTATCTCAAGCAAAGCGGAAAGCACGACATCAAAAACCCATCGGACATGTCGCCCAAAGAGGTTGAATGGGTGTGTAAATTCCTGATCGACCTCAAGAAGAAGGGCCATTTCCGCACCTTCTGGGATGGTTTTGGCAATGGCCTCAATCTCCTGGCCAGTGAGGAAGTTCTGGTGTCTTCATGCTGGGAGCCAATCCAGGTGGTGGCCGCCAAGAAGTCCGGCAAGGATATTCGCTATGGCACCATGAAGGAAGGTCATCAAGCCTGGAATAATATGTGGATGCTGACCAAGGGCGGCAAACAACGCGGCCAGGAAGAAGCATTTTACAAACTGATGAACCTTTATCTTGATCCCTGGTTTGGGGCGCGCACGCTGGCGGGTCTCGGTTTCACCCCCCAGATGACGGGCGTTATGGAATACGTCAAAGCCCATCCGAAAGATTTCGACGCAGCTACCGTCAAGAAGATTGAGGATCGGATGAAGCGTAAAGAGGCACGTAATGCCGTTAAAGGTAATTCCTGGCAGAACGTGTTCCCGAAAAACCTTCGTGCATACCAGGATTGGTGGGCCCGGGTGCAGGCGGCCTAATAATTCATGGCGTCACAAGATGCAAATGATACCAACAAGACTGAGGAGGAGACGCTGAAGATATCAGCCTCCTCCTCACACTTTTTTAGTGCGTGGCTTTTGGGTGAAGACGGCGTTAAAAAATGGGTATTTTATCTGCCTGTTATTTTTATGATCTTATTTTTCGCCCTGCCTTTGAGCCTGACTTACGTCTGGAGCGTGTTTGAACGCACACAATTCTGGATGGAACCCGGCTTTACGCTGTTTGCTTATATTAATTTTTTCACTTCTGCGCGTTTGGAGAATTTTTTATTCTCCATGTATCACTCGGCAATTGCAGTTGTGGTCGCGTTTGTCCTGGGTTTTCCGATTGCGGTATTTGTTCGCCGGCGTATTACCGAAATAGCACAGCACAGGGTTATTTTGCTGTTCATTCTACCCTTTATGGTGTCCGAGATTATTCGAATATTTTCGCTCAGACCGCTTTTACAACGCAACGGTTTGGTAAATACGGTGCTGATCAATACCGGCCTGATCGATCAGCCAATCACAGCAATATTGTATACGCCCACCGGTGTTGTCATCGGCGAGGTCCTGTCGTTTCTGCCATTCATTGTTTTTGCCGGCTTCCTCGCCATGGAGGCGGTACCAAAATATATTTTCGAAATCTGCCAGGATCTTGGCGCTGGTCCCTGGCGCACTTTTATTGATGTCATTTTGCCCTTGGCGGCACCAGGTATTTTTGCAGGTTCGGTGTTTATTTTCGTCAATGGTCTTGGGGTTGCTTTACTGCCCAATATCCTGGGCGGGCCTGGGGCTGTGAATGCCGGTTTGATTGCAACGCAAGCCATCGCAGCGCTTGATTTTCCATTGGCAATGGCCGTGAGCGCCATCATGATGACAACACTCTTGGCTCTGCTCTATATCGGTCACAGATTATTTGATCTTACCCGTATTTTGAGCCCGATTAATTAGCGGACACAGACCATGTTGGACGAATATGGCAATATCATTTTTCACCGCCTTAAATGGGCCTATCTGCTGCTGATTGTGGCGGCTCTCATGAGCCCGGTATTTTATGTCATGTATATTTCGTTTAACGAGTTCGGCTTTGGCGCCGGGCGTTATGCCTTTACGCTGGAATGGTATGGCACGGTTTTTTCCGACAATCTGTTAATGGGTGCGCTGCGCTGGACATTGCTATTGGCGGCGATCACCACACTCATCACCGTGCCCATGGGGTTGCTTGCGGCAAAATTCTATAAGAAGACCCGTTATAAAGTTGCCACCGTCGCCCTTTTGTTATCGCCGCTCTTCGTGCCTTCCGACATTCTCGGGTCTGCCCTTTTGGTCTATTTTAAAAACCTCAACGGGGCCATGGAAAGTTTGAGCGATATGCTCGGCAATGAATGGTTTTATGGCTGGTTTGATTTGGGCTTCATGACGGCCATTATCGGCCTTATCATCTATACTTTGCCTTATATGTTTATCGTAATTTTGATCACCATGGCGCGCTATCGCGACCAGCAGACGGAAGCAGCCCGTGCCTGCGGGGCGTCGGGATGGCGGGCCTTTTGGGATGTTGAATTTCCGCAGATAAGACCAGGTGTGGGGGCAGCCTGCTCCTTTGCGGTTATTCTGACGTTCAACGAATATACCCGCACTAACCTGCTCAAAGGCGGTTTTGATACTTTCACCACGGTCTTGATTTCTCAATTGTTAAATGAAGGCATGTCGGAGCAATCCTATGCCATGAGCTCCATGGTGAGCTTTGTTGCCATTGCCATTATCGGCGCGATCATTTTCTACACTTTCATCCGAGCAGAGCGGCTGGAGCGCGAAGCGCGCGCCAAAGCTGAGCCGCTTATGGCGGAATAATCAAAATAACAGGTTTACTTAATCCTATGACAAACTCGCAAATGCCTGTCGTTAAAATTACTGATCTTGCCAAAAGTTATGGTGCGGTCGAAGCCCTGAAAGGGGTCGACCTTGAGGTCGGTGCTGGCGAATATTTTGTTCTGCTGGGCCCAAGCGGCGGTGGCAAGACTACTTTGCTGAGGTTGATCGGGGGCTTCATCAGACCTACCCGCGGAGAGCTTTTGCTGCATGGGCGCGATGTTTCCAATCTTCCGCCAGATAAGCGTCCCACATCCATGGTGTTCCAGTCCTATGCACTATTTCCCCATATGAGTGTGGCGCAAAATGTCGGCTACGGCCTGCGCCTTAAGAAACTCCCCAAAGCGGAAATCAAGGATAAGGTCGACGCCATGCTCGACATGGTGGGACTTATAGGTTTAGGGGGCCGTCAACCCCACGAACTCTCTGGCGGCCAACAGCAAAGGGTGCAGCTTGCCCGCTCGCTGGTTTTGGAGCGCGATATTTTGCTGCTGGATGAGCCGCTGGCAGCGCTCGATGCCCAATTGCGCAAAGATATGTGTTTCGAACTCAAACATTTACAGGAAAAAGTCGGCATAACCTTTATTCATGTAACCCATAATCAAGAAGAAGCGATGACCGTTGCTGACCGGATTGCGGTAATCGCCGATGGCGAATTGGTTGAGGCAGGGACCGCAAAGCAAATCTATGAACGCCCGGAAAAGCGCTTTACCGCCGGTTTCATTGGAGAAAACAATATTTTTGAGAGCAAGGTAACTGCGGTCTCAAATAAGACGGTTCGTGTTGAACTCGGAGCCAGCGAAATTACGGTGCCAAGGCGTAACGTTGACGTTAAAAAAGGTGCGCGCATATGGGTATCAATCCGCTCCGAATTGCTTGATGTCAAGCCAAGCGGCCAAAAGCCAAAAGCTGGCTGGGAGGTCCTGGATGGCACTTATTCTGAGGCGATCTATCTGGGATTAGTAACATCCCATATTGTTACTCTCAAAGATGGCAGGCAAGTCAACATCCGCAAAGTTTCAGGCGGGGACAAGGTACTTAAACCGGGCAAGTCTGTTTGCATCAGTTGGCGCCAGGACGATGCCCGGCTTTATTTAATGTAGCAAGCTGACCTGTGTAAGGCGTGCCTTTAGAGTGTTGAGCCAAGCCAAACGCCTGAGGCATGAAGCTTCTTAACCTCTGCCTTGACGAAATCGGCCAAGGTACGCGTGGCCGCTGTCATCGGACGTTGGGTGGATGTGGCGAGCACCAGTGTGCGTGTAAAAGGTTGTCCTTTAAAACGCCGGACTGACATGCGCTTGGAGGCTGTTTCACGGTGGACGGCTACATAGGGCAAGATGGTCGATCCCACGCCGTCTTCCACCAGATCCTTGATCAGGCTTAAGGCGTCCATCTCGAAATTAACATTAAGCTCTATATCATGTTTGGCGGCGACTTCATCGACCAGCAGCCTGAGCCCATGGGGGCGACTGGGCAGGATAAGAGCTATTTCCTTCAAAGAAGACAAAGCGATTTCATCTTCCGAGCCATCTGTGTCCGCAGCAGGCGAAACGAGCACGAGTTCTTCCACAAGCAATTGATCGGTGGAAAGATGCCGCGTTCTGGGGGCATTATAAAGAACGGCGACATCGAGCCGGCCATCGGCCAGCCATTCCAGCACATGGCCGGAAAAGGCCTCGACCACCTGGATCGAAATACGGGGATATTGCGTACGCAGCGAATTGATTAAAGGACGCACCAATACTTGGGCGACCGTTGGTGGAATACCGAGAACAGCCCGACCGGTTATATCACCCTTAAGACCGTCGATCTGTTCATAGGTGCGGTTTAACTGATCAAGCATCAAATTAGCCTGAACCAGAAGCATATCCCCCGCTTTTGTTGTCGTAACGCCCCGGCCGTTGCGGAATAACAAAGGGACAGCGAGATGCGATTCCAGCCGCTTAATCTGGCGGCTCAGTGCCGGTTGGGCTATATTGAGAAAGGCTGATGCCTTGGAAAAACTGCCCAATTCAGCCACATGCTTAAAGTAGTTTAATTGCTTCAAATCCACGATGCACACAGATATCTACATTTATTACAACTTGCTATATCTGATAGCACAGTTATCACATTACATACAGTCTGGTAGAATTTTAAAATCGGAATTTGGAAATCCACACAAGTGTCCGGAGGGGCGCAATGACCAGTGCACAACCAAGTGAGCCTCTGCAAATGGATGAGGGTGATCTGCAGGAAATCCGCCGATCCGTGGGTGCTCTATGCGCTAAATATCCAGGCGAATATTGGCGCGATAAGGATCGCGAGAGAGCTTATCCAACCGAATTTGTGGGCGCCCTTACACGGGCTGGTTTCCTCAGCGTCCTCATTCCCGAAGAATATGGCGGTAGCGGGCTTGGTTTAGCAGCTGCTGCAGCGATAATGGAAGAAATCCATAAAAGCGGCTGCAATGGGGCAGCGTGTCATGCGCAAATGTATATTATGGGCACCATTTTGCGCCATGGCTCTGATCGGCAGAAAACGCAGTTCCTGCCAAAAATAGCAACCGGTGAATTGCGCCTGCAGGCCTTTGGCGTGACCGAGCCGACCAGCGGCACCGACACGCTCTCTCTTCAAACCACAGCAGTGCGCAAGGGTGATCATTATGTGGTCAATGGCCAAAAGGTCTGGACCTCGCGGGCGGAACATTCCGATCTCATGCTGCTATTGGCCCGGACAACGCCCAAAGATCAGGTTAAAAAGCGCACCGAAGGCTTATCGGTCTTTCTGGTCGATATGCGCGAAGCACTCGGCAATGGCCTTACCATTAAACCGATCCGCGCCATGATCAATCACGCCACCACAGAAGTGTTTTTCGACGATATGAAAATACCGGCCGAAAACCTGATTGGCGAAGAGGGCAAGGGCCTTAAATATGTATTGGATGGTATGAATGCCGAACGCACATTGATTGGTGCTGAATGTATTGGTGACGCCCGCTGGTTTATCGAAAAAGCGGTTGATTATGCCAAGGAGCGTGAGGTTTTTGGCCGTCCGATCGGCCAAAACCAGGGCATACAGTTTCCCATAGCCCAATGTTATGCGGCGACAGAAGCAGCAGCTTTGATGGTGGACCGCGCAGTTGAATTGTTCGACGCGGGCAAATCATCGGGTGCTGAGGCCAATATCGCCAAACTTCTGGCCGCTGATGCGTCCTGGAAAGCCGCTGACATGTGCTTGCAGACCCATGGCGGGTTCGGTTTTGCTGAAGAATATGACATCGAACGCAAATTCCGCGAGACCCGGCTTTACGGCATTGCGCCGATCTCAACAAATTTGATCCTGTCCTATATCGCCGAGCATGTGCTCGGCCTGCCACGGTCATATTGAAGGTAAGCTTATGACAGGTCCACTCAACGGCCTTCTTGTTGTCTCCATCGATCAGGCGGTGGCAGCGCCTTTTGCAGCCTCTAGGTTGGCAGACGCTGGCGCGCGCGTCATCAAGGTAGAGCGTCCTGGCGGTGATTTTGCCCGTGCTTATGATAGTGCGGCAGATGGCGAGAGCGCATATTTTGTCTGGCTCAATCGAGGCAAGGAATCAATCGAGCTTGATTTCAAACAGGAAGATGATGCCCGGCTCCTGGAAAATATGATCGCTCAAGCAGACATCTTCATTCAAAATCTGGCGCCCGGTGCGCTTGAGCGCGCAGGCTTTGGGTCAGCCGAACTTTGCACGCGTTACCCGCGATTGATCACCTGTGATTTCTCAGGCTATGGCGATGAAGGGCCTTATCGCGACATGAAAGCCTATGATCTTTTAATTCAGGCGGAAACCGGTCTTGCGGGCATTACCGGATCACCCGAAGGCCCCGGCCGGGTTGGTGTTTCCGTTGCCGATATCGCCGCAGGTCTATATGCGCAAAACGCCATTCTGGAAGCGCTGATTGAGCGTGGACAGACTGGTAAAGGCAAGCAAATCAAAGTCTCACTGTTTGATGCGATTGCCGATTGGATGACGGTTCCTTTGATACATCAAGATTATGCCGGCAAGGCCCCTGTTCGCGTAGGCCTTAACCATCCAAGCGTTGCCCCTTATGGCGCCTATACCACCAAAGATGGCAAATCGGTTTTAATCGCCATTCAAAATGAACGCGAATGGGTGCGATTGTGTAGCGATGTTTTGGCAAAACCGGAACTGGCTGGAGATGCCCGCTTTAACAGCAATGAAAACCGTGTTGCCAATCGTGAGGCGCTCAATCAAGAAATTGAGCAGGTGTTTTCATCGCTCGACTGCACGCAATTGATTGAGAAATTAAGTGCGGCCAAAATCGCTTATGGTTCGCTTAATTCGGTTGAAGACCTTTCGCATCATCCGCAATTAAGGCGTGCATCTATAGACGTGCCCGGAGGAAAAAAAATTGAATTGCCAGCACCCCCAGCGCAAACACCCGGCGAGGCATTCTCACCGAAACCGGTCCCGGCATTGGGACAACATTCCAAAGCCCTGCGCGCTGAGTTTGCTTCACCCCTAGCGCAAACAACAAAGGTTCGGGCGTCATGACAGGGGGTGAGATGATCGACTATGCCGATTGGATTGGCAATCAGGAGACTATCAAAGATCTGGTAACCGCCGGTTCGCTTGCCGGCATGGGTGCCGTTCTTGATCGGGATGATTGCGCACCCCAGATTGGTGACATTCTACCCCCCCTTTGGCATTGGATGTATTTTTCCCCCAAAGCACGCCAATCCAAGCTTGGGCCTGACGGCCATCCGGAACGCGGTGATTTTTTACCACCTGTTACCCTGCCGCGCAGGATGTTTGCCGGTTCGCAATATAGATTTCATGAGCCCCTACGTATCGGTGATAACATCACCCGCCAGGGCAAGATTGGCGATGTCATCACCAAACAGGGCCGAAGCGGGGAACTTGTCTTCGTCAAAGTCAATTATGTCATAAGCTCGCAACGTGGTGTGGCGTTTGAAGAAGACCACGATATTGTCTATCGCGGCGAGGCCAGGGATAGCGCCAAAGCAGCAGACAAGCCCGCCCCGAATGAAAATGATAAAAACGCCAATGCGCTCTGGCGCACAACCATAGTGCCCGATCCGGTTTTGTTGTTTCGCTATTCAGCACTTACATTTAACGGCCATAGAATTCACTATGACCGGTCTTACGCCATGGATGTTGAGGGATATCCGGGACTGGTCGTGCATGGGCCGCTGATTGCCACCTTATTACTGGAACTTTTGCATGAGCATCAGGGAGAAAGACCTCTGGCAAGCTTTCAATTCCGCGCAAAACAACCCTTATTCGACATTAATCCGTTTGAGTTGATTGGCGGATTAGAGCAGGATGATACCACATTTTGGCTGCAAGCGCTGGACGCGCAAGGCCATGTCGCCATGGAGGCGGGTGGCACATTTGCTTAATTAAGGCAACGAGACCTCATGGATTTAAATTTGCAAGATAAAGTGGCGATTATCACCGGCGGCAATAAGGGTTTTGGGGCTGCCAGCGCCTTCGAGCTTGCCAGGGAGGGTGCAAATCTTTTGATTACGGCGCGCAATGAAGCAGACTTGGCCGTAACCGCCAAGAAAGTCGCCAAGGAATTTTCAGGCAAGGTTGAAACTCTTAGTGCTGATCTCACCACGCCGGGTGAGGCGGAGAGAATTGCGCAAGCAGCTCTTAAAGCCTATGGCCGGATCGATATTTTGATCAATTGCGCCGGCGCATCCCAGGGCGGCGTGTTTTGGGAGATCGAGGATAAGGTTTGGGAGGACAGTCTGGCGCTTAAATTTTTGGGCACGATCCGCATGATCCGCGCCGTTATTCCCTCTATGCGCAAACAGAATTATGGCAGGATCGTCACCGTGGCGGGTAATACCGGCAAACAGCCCAATGCCCGCATGCTGCCAGGATCTGCCGCCAACGCCGCCTTGTTAGCTGTAACCACAGGCCTTGCCCAAGAGGTGGCCGCAGACGGAATTGTTCTCAATGCCGTCAATCCGGGACCCTCCCGAACTGAACGCTGGAACACTTTGATGCAAAATCTTAGCCGCCAATCAGGGAAATCCGTTGAAGAAGTTGAGGCCGGTATTATGGCCGATATTCCCATGGACCGTTTGGGCGCGCCTGAAGAAATCGCCCGGCTGATTGCCTTTTTGGCGTCTGATACAGCCGCCAATATGACCGGCACGTCGATCACGGCCGATGGCGGTTGGACCAAGGCGCTGGCATAGAGAGAGTAAATGTTATGACAAATCCGCGCATTCCTTATGAGCTTTCGAGCGCACGCAAAAAGCTTAAAGGCCCCGATGGTAAATCACTGATCGTACATTTGGTGATCAATGTCGAACATTGGCGCTTTGAAGCGCCTATGCCGCGCAAGATCATCACAGCGCCTCATGGCGCTGAAAATGTGCCCGATATTCCTAATTATTCCTGGGCGGAATATGGCATGCGGGCTGGTATGCCGCGCTTTTTAAAGCTGATCTCTGAGCGCGGCCTGAAAGCCAGCACCAGCATAAATGCCGGCGTCATTGATGCCTATCCGGCCTGCGCCGAAGCGATGCGTGAAGCTGACTGGGAGTTTATCGGCCATGGATTGCATCAAAAATCCATGCAAGAGGAAGCCGATGAAACCGCCTTGATCGAAATGGCGATCGAAAAGGTTGAAGTCTTTACCGGCACTAAAATGCGCGGATGGCTCTCGCCGGGGCTCAAAGAGACGGTTGACACGCCGGACATTCTTAAAAAAGTCGGTCTCGATTATGTCTGCGATTGGGTGGTCGATGACCTTCCCGCCTGGATGACCACTGAACATGGACCGCTTGTCGCCATGCCCTATAATCTTGAGGTCAATGATTCCATTATTTATGCGATTGAAAAACACGCCTCGCCCGAAATGTACCGGCGCGTGAGCGATACGGTGGCGGCTTTTGAGAAAGAGTTCGATGATAACATCCGCATATTCCCCATCGGTCTTCACCCTCATTTGATGGGTGTACCTCATCGTATTAACTATCTTGAATGCATGCTGGATGATTTAATGGCGCGCAGCGATACTGTTTTCATGAACGGCAGTGAAATTGCTGATTGGTTCGTTCAAGCTGACAAGGACAGCAAATAGCACATGGAACCTGAAATTCTCGCAACACTGGAAGCAAGACTCAATCCGGCTCATACCGCTTTGATCATTATCGACATGCAAAAGGATTTTTGCTACGACGGCTTTGCCACCAGCCGGGCTGGCAGGCCCCTGGATGCCGCCAAATCCATCATCCCGACCCTGGTAGATTTTCGCAAGGCAGCACGCGAGGCTGGCGTGCTGGTGGTCCATGTGGGCTTTGAGACCTATCTCGATCATATGAGCGATTCCGGGCCCTGGCTCAGCCAGCGCCGCCGATCGACCTATGCCTCGGACAAAATTGCATTAACTGGCGATGAAGGTATGGATTTCATTCCTGAACTCACACCTGAAAAGGATGAATTGACGGTAAGGAAACATCGCTACAGCGCCTTTAAGGGCACCGATCTTGATATGCTATTACGCGCGCAAGACATCCGCACAGTAGTGCCCTGCGGAGTTTCCACCAATGTCTGTGTGGAATCAACTCTGAGAGACGCATTCGAACATTCATATTATGTCTGCGTGGCGCAAGATGCGTGCGCCTCTTGGGATATGGATCTGCATGCTGCCACACTCAAAACCGCCAATGCGCGTTTTGGTCTGGTGCTAACGGTTAAGGAAATATCGGAAGTCTGGCTTGCCGGCAGTCAACGGACCGCCATTGGCCAGTAATCATGGGAGACAAGTGAAAGTGACAAATAATAAAAGCCTGACGGCGCAAGCAAGTGAATTCGCGGTTAATTTGAAATTCAGCGACATTCCCGATGAGGCTTTGCACCTTGCCAAGCGTTGCGTGCTTGATGGGCTGGCGGTGATGCTTGCGGGCAGCGAGCAGGAATGTATTGATGTCGCAGAGCGCTATATCCGCAAAACCGGCGGCAATCCGCAAGCGCGCGTGGTAGGTGATGCCACCTTGAAAATTCCGGCCCATTTAGCAGCCTTCTGGAATGGGCTTGCCGGCCATGCCATGGATTGGGACGATACCCAATTGGCTGAAGGTCCCGGAAGACCCTATGGGCTGTTAACACATCCCACCGTTCCACCGCTCTCGGCCTCACTTGCCATTGCAGATATGTTGGGTGGGGTGGATGGCGAAACCTTTTTGACCGCTTTTGTGGCGGGCTTTGAAGTTGAATGTAAAATCGCCGAAGCCATTAATCCCGATCATTACAATTTGGGATTTCACACCAGCGGTACGATCGGCACATTCGCCTCAGCCGTGGCCGCCGCCAAGCTCTTGGGCTTCGATCAGGCGCAAATGGCGCGTGCAATCGGCGGAGCAGCCTCAATGGCGGCCGGCATCCGCGCCAATTTTGGCACGATGGGCAAGCCCATGCATGTTGGCCGCTCATCCGAAAATGGCGTAACAGCTGCCTTGCTGGTCGCTGATGGCTTTACCTTTAATGAAGAAGCGCTTGACGGCCAATGGGGCTTTCTGGAAGTGGCGGGCCGTGGCGGCGACCCTGATCTGGTGCTTGATCGATTTGGCAACCCCTTTTCAATCACGACGCCTGGCATTTCGATCAAGCCCTATCCAAGCGGTGTCTTAACCCATCCCAGCATGGACGCCATGAAGTTCTTGATGGAAGAAAACGATCTTGCCCCTGATGATATCGAGAAGGTAACACTTTATGCTGCCAACAACATCCTTCATCCCATTCGTTTCCGCATCGCCAAGTCTGAGTTGGAAGGCAAGTTCTGTATGGCGTTTTTACTCTCTGCGATGATCATTGCGGGCAAGGCAGGCAAGGCTGAGTTCACCAATGAATTTGTGCTGTCAAAACCTGTTCAGGGTATGCAGCAAAGGGTGTTTTGTGAATTTGATCCTGAAATTGATGCCATGGGTCATGACCGCATCAGATCACGCATCGAGGTTGATACCAAGGATGGTCAACACATTGTCAGATGGGCAGATGAAAATTATCGAGGTAGCCCACATAATCCGCTCAGTGATAAAGAACTGGAAGGCAAGTTTCTCGATTGCGCCCAGGGGCTGTTGACCCAAGACCAATCGCAAGCCCTGTTTGATCTGGTTTGGTCTTTGGAGAGCCAAAAAGAGGCGGTCAAAATCTATGACTTATTGGATTGGCGTCTCTCCCAAGGGGCCCAACAAAAGTCCGTTGCCTGATTTCATCCTCATCGCTTGAGTAACGGAGGCCGAAGGTGTTGCCGAGAGCGAACTGAATATCGCAATCATATGTGATGGTTTGACGATGTCCGCTTTGGGTGGCGGTCTCAACAGGTCGACGCAACGCATTGGTTAAATTTGCTTGCTGGTGTTTCAAATTGCAATGTCTTTCTTGGCCGTTCGTTTAGCTGGCGTGCAATTGTATTGAGATGCGCCTGGGAGTGCACTGACAAGTCAGTTCCCTTTGGAAAGTATTGTCTGAGCAGCCGATTGGTATTCTCGTTGGAACCACGCTGCCACGGACTTTGCGGATCGCAAAAATACACATCAACATCCGTTGCCAGTGTAAACCGCTTGTGGTCAGCAAGTTCCTTGCCCCGATCCCAGGTCAGGGATTTGTAAAGCTCGCGTGGTAATTTATGGGCCTGTT
>Ga0315339_1000405_pt1 | contig 56744 bp, 61 predicted proteins | sample ASW17metaG_FD_204514 | JGI IMG/M metagenome (GOLD analysis project Ga0315339, IMG submission 204514) | Ammonia-oxidizing marine archaeal communities from Pacific Ocean, United States - ASW #17 | ecosystem: Environmental > Aquatic > Marine > Oceanic | place: USA: California | collected 2016-12-05 | reverse complement strand
GTAAATGGCGAAACAATTAAAGATACATCTCAAGAGATATTAGAAGAAAATCCATTAGAAGCTGATGGAGAAAAAGAGAGTATTTCATGAGAGTGTTCTTTAAATATTTCTTATTTATTTTTTGTGCGTTATTCCTTTCTTCTCAGGATTCTTTCTCATTGCCTTGGTCTACCGATCTTTGGGAACATCCAAGTATTAAGCCATACGAAGAAGCAAGAGATTATCCTGATAATTCAGTGTTTAAAAATGAAGAATCTATGGAATTGGAAAGAGAAGAGTATGAGGCGATTGTTGTCGGGAAAAATAGTGGTATCGATGCTATTGCAAAGGGTAAGATTTTATTTGAGATAAATTGTTATTCCTGCCATGGGATGAAGGGCTTAGGGGACGGCCCAGTAATTAAAAATAAACTAAGACCAAAATCATACTTTTATCCTGTAGATTTAACTCAGGTCCAGACGATGAATAGAACTGATGGTTATATTTATGCTTATATACGGTATGGAGGGAAAGTTATGATGCCCGCGTATCTGAGAATAACACCAAATGAAGCATGGGATTTAGTTTATTATGTTAGATATTTGCAGGGAAAAGTTAAGTAAAGGATTAGATTATGAGTATAGATGTTAATGCACTATTAGACAGAAAAATTGAGTTTCCAAAGACTTTGGATTACTTTCTTTATGGGGGATTTCTATTAGGAACTCTGGCGTTTCTTTATAATGTACTTAATGGTCATGCAGACGTTGCTTGGACAGCCTTTCATTTAAATTTTGTTTTTTGGGCTGGAGTCAGTCATGGAGGTGTATTGTTTGCCTGTGCTATGAGGATTACTGAGTCAAGTTGGGGAAGGCCTATAATGCGAATTAGTGAATCTTTTGCTGCATTTATGCCTGTGGTTTTTATCTTTTTGTTAATACTTCTTCTAGCTGGCGGCGAGCAGACTCTTCCCTATCTGGCACAAAAATATAAGCAAAAATGGTTAAATTTTGATTTCGTCTTTATTAGAAGTGTTCTAATGATTGGTACGTTGCATATTCTTACATATTATTACTTATATCACTCTATTAAGCAGGATTGTGAGAGTACAGGAAGATTTAAAGGGTTCTTCTCCTTTCTTTCTACCACTCCTGAAGAAGGCAAAGAAGTTGATCATGATCATAAACTATACCAATACTCTATAGCAATAGCTTTTGCTTTTGCTCTATCTATGAGCTTTCTTTCATGGGATTTCATGATGTCTCTACATCCACATTTTTATAGTACTTTGTTTGGAGTCTATTACTTTATGGCATCAGTTTTAGCTGCACTTGGTCTAGTTATCATAGTTTCCTCCCTGATGACTATTAAATTCAAATTAGACTCGGTAATTACTGAGTTCCAATTCTATGATGCTGCAAAGCTAATGTTTGGCCTAAGCGTTTTTTGGCTTTATACATTCTTCTCACAGTTCCTTCCGATTTGGTATGCTAATATGCCAGAAGAAACAGGCTTTATAGCTACTAGAGTTTTCGAGGAACCATATAAGTCACTTTCCTGGGCAACTGTAACATGTATTTTTGTTATACCTTTTGTAACATTAATTCCTAGAACCAATAAGATTGTTAAGCCTATATTGGTAACAATTGCTTCTGTATCTTTTTTAGGACTATTTGTGGAGAAAATTGTATTAATCTATCCTTCGCTTATGCATGATCACTATCATTTTGGGTTAGAGAGTATCTTAATATCCTTTGGTTTCTTATGCTTATTCTTAATATGCATAACAAAATTTTTATCTTACTTCCCTATCTTTGGTCTTAAAGACAAGAAGCTCATAAAGAAGCTTTCTAAAGGAGGGGGACACTAATGGATAAAAAAAGTGACAAGCTAGGGACCGCTGGCGCAATTGGCTTTGGACTAGGAGTTCTTGGCTTTATTACAACCCTATGTATCATTTCTTTCCTGGGCCCATTCCTCCCACACTTGATTAGGAAACTTTTTGGGATTATAAATTAACTTGTAATGAAGTCTAAAATTACTTATAAAGATTCAGGCGTTAATATTAAGACTGGGAATGATTTCGTAAAGACAATACAGCCCTATATTAAAAAGACTCTTACAGCTAGCACTATAGGAAGAACTACTTCTTTTGCAGCATTGTATTCAATAGGTAAGGAGAAACTAGAGAATCCTGTCTTAGTTTCATGCACGGATGGTGTGGGAACAAAGATAGAGGTTGGAATAAAAACAAATAGAATAAGAGGTTTAGGCGTAGATCTTGTAGCTATGTCTATTAACGACTTGATATGTACGGGTGCAAAACCTTTATTCTTTTTAGATTATCTAGCCACTTCAAAATTACAAATTAAATATCACTCAGAAGTTATTAGAGGGATTGTTGATGGGTGTCTTCAGTCTGGTTGTTCCTTAATAGGTGGCGAAACTGCCGAGATGCCAGGAATGTATCGAGGGAAGGATTTTGACCTTGCTGGATTTGCCGTAGGAATTGTTGAGAAGAGTAAAATTATTAATACAGAAAGTATAAAAGCAGGTGATATTCTTGTCGGACTTCCATCTAGTGGGGCTCACTCAAATGGGTATTCGCTAATAAGAAAAATATTCTTTAATAAGAGAAATAAATATTCAAATGACGCTAAGTTTCTTAACTCAGTAATGAAGCCGACTAGAATCTATGCCAAATTAATTTCGCAAATAAAGAATAAGGTCGAGATTAACGGTATGGCTCATATAACTGGTGGAGGACTTCTTGAGAATATACCAAGAATTCTACCAAAAGGCTTAGGAGTCGAAGTGGTAAGCTCAAAGCTACCTAAGCGTAAACTCTTTAACTTAATTCAGGAGGGAGCAAGCTTAGAATTAAATGAAATGATGAGAATTTTTAATATGGGAATTGGTTTCGTCTTATGTTTGAGAGAAGAAGAGTTGGGTAAGTTACAAAAGATTCTTAAAGTTAAGAAAGAAAAGTTTCATGTTATAGGAAGGGTAATTAATGAGCCCGAATTTATAGTTCTTTAATAGTTCCAACCTCGAGGACCATAGTTAAATGTGATAACAATATTGATTCTCTTAAGGGTCCATGATGATGGGAATGGCCCAAAAGGAGCAGCTTGGAACATTGCATTTTTTGCTTCTCTGTCTAGAGGCGCATATCCAGAAGATTTAATAGTTTGAACTGTTATTAGCTTTCCAACTTTATCCAGAGTAATTTTTAAAATCACTTTTCCAGTTTCTCCACGCTCAATTGAGGATTTTGGATATGACCATGTCATTTCAATCTTTCTTTTTAGTTTTAGAAAATAGGAGATATAGGCAAACTCTTGAGTGTTAAAATCTACAGTGACCTCTTCGTTGCCTTCAGGATCTGTTGGGCCGGGATTAAAGAATTCCTTTTTCTTCTTAACTGAATCCCTAGAGACCTCCTTTTGTTTCTTTCTTAAATTCCCCATATCACCAGATTTCTGATCTTCTGAAGATTTTTCAGAATTCGATTTCTTTTGATTCTTGCTTTCATTAGACTTAGCAGATTTTTTTTCAAAGTTCTTTATTGGTGCCTTCTTAACCTTCTCTACTTTGGTCTTATTAGATGTTTGAGCTAGTCTATTCGATTTATTTTTAAGCTTATTGGCGTCAGGAGAGTTAATTTCAGTTATCTCTAGATACTTTAATGGCTCTCTTTGCTTATCCATATAAGAGCTTTGAAAGGATAAGAAAATAATTATATGAATAATTATTGATATAATCAAAAACTTCTGTTTCTTGATTTTGTGAGTTATTTTTTTCATTTTAATTTATTTAATAAAATGTATCATTATGTAGTGATTAAAAAAGTTATTTTTTTTATTTCCATTTCTTTCGCCCTCTTAATTATAGTTGAATTAGAAGCTCTAGGCTCGCCCAGGGAAAGGTGGAATTATCAAAAAAGTAAGGACACAATTAATCATCATACTCTCAAACTCAAGGTTAGACCAAGGGGAGACAGGTCTAGGCTTAATAAATATGACGACACTAAAAAGGTTGAATACTTAGAAGAAGAAATGTATGTTGAAGTAGTCGAGAGAAAAACAAAGCCTAAGGTTTATAGGCCAGGTTCTCCAAGGGATAGATGGTAAAATAAAAAATGTCTAGGGCACTTTTACTTTGTTTTGTATTAATTTTTTCTGTTTCAGGATGTACTTGGTTATCTAAAGAATGGGATGACAGACCAAAATGGTTAATGCCTGACTCATCTCTGACCGATTCTAATCAAATAAATGAAGCTTCTGAAAGAAGTCTTGTTTCGGGCTTTAGTCTCAGATCTTCTCCTTCTGATGCTAGGAAAGATATTGCTTCGGGTGGCCTGAAGTATGAGAAATCTAAAGATGACTCAAAGTCAAAGCTTTTATCCTACAGTTTTGGGGGTACTCTGCTTGATATTAGCAATGATTTTAATTATAGCAGCTCTAATTCGACAGTTAACTTTTTCGAAGGCTCTCTTCTTTCAACTAGAGTAGTTTTTAAGGCCCTAGATGAGAAGAACTTAGAGGAGATTGTTAATTCTTTGTACAGAATCCTTGTTGATGTCTATTCTTCACCCAAATCAGAAGATTCAATATATTCCTTTCAGACCTTTAAGTGGAAAGACAGTGATTTAGAGATATTTCTCTCAGTAGACGAGGAGAATCAAAGAGTTCTTATTACTGAGATTAACTCTAAGTTAGAAGAATCAAGAAGTTTTAAGGAATTTAAAAGTAAATATATAGATCAATATCAAACTTACGAAGATGAGGTTAGATATGGAAAACCTAACCCTTAGGTAAATTTTGGCTAACTATTTCTGCAAAGTCTTCCATAATTTTATTTAAAGAATAGTCTTTAGGTGTGTACACAGCTCTAACTCCCGACTTCCTTAGTATTACATGGTCCTCGTCAGGTATTATTCCACCAACAATCAAGGGAGTGCTACCGCATCCTTTATCTTTCATTATTTGCATTATTTTGGGTACGACTGTTAAATGTGAACCTGATAAAATACTTAAGCCAACTAGGTCAACATCTTCCTGTTCAATAGTGCTTACAATTTCTTCTGGTGTTAGTCTTATGCCGTGGTATATAACTTCCATCCCAACATCTCTTGCTCTTACAGCAATCTGTTCAGCACCATTAGAGTGACCATCAAGGCCAGGTTTCCCAACTAGTACTTTTATAGGTCTTCCAAGTTTCTTGCTGACTACTTTTACTTTATTTCTGACTATTTCAATTTCATCATTATCTATATTAGTTGAGATCCCGGTTCCGGTGGGTGGTCTATATTCTCCAAACAGATCTCTAAGGGCGCCGGCCCATTCGCCAGTCGTAACACCATTCTTTGCACATTCAATAGACACGGGCATTATATTCTCCGAGTTCTTAATAGCAGCCTTCAATTTACTTAGAGATTGATTGACCAGCTCCTTATTTCTTTTCTCTTTGTATTTATGGAGTGATTTGATCTTAGCTGTAACAACTTTGTTGTCAACTTTCTGTATTGATTCGTCTACAGACAATGGGGATGGTTCAGTTTCTTCAAATATGTTTACACCTATAACTTTCTTTGTTCCGGTTTCAATCTCATGAGATCTTTGAGCTAATGAGGCAACTAGAGACTCCTTCATATATCCATTTTCAAGAGCCACATGAGCTCCACCCATATCATTTATTTTTTTTATTTCAACATAAGCTGCTTTTTTAAGATCGACAACTTTGGTTTCTATAACCTTTGATCCTTCAAAAATATCAGAGAATTCCAGAAGGTCTGTTTCAAAGGCAAGTATCTGCTGAAATCTCAATGACCACTGCTGATCCCAGGGCCTAGGTAAACCGAGGGCCTCATTCCATCCGGGTAGTTGAACTGCCCGAGCCCTTGCATTTTTGCTAAGTGTCACAGCAAGCATTTCTATAATTATTCTTGCTACATTGTTCTCTGGTTGTTGTGCAGTTAACCCGAGTGAATTCACTTGGACCCCATATCTAAACCTTCTGTATTTTGGATCCTTAACCCCATATCTTTGATCACATATTTCATCCCACATCTCTGTAAATGCTCTCATTTTACATAGTTCTTCGACAAATTTAATTCCAGCATTAACAAAAAAAGAGATTCTTCCAACTACTTTTGGAAAGTCCTCTTCAGGTATTTGTTTCGACTCTCTAACTGTATCTAGAATGCAGATTGCATTAGAAAGTGCGAATGCAATTTCTTGAACAGGAGTAGCGCCCGCCTCTTGTAAGTGATAGCTACAAATATTTGTAGGGTTCCATTTGGGAATATTCTTATAACAAAAGACTATCATGTCTGATATCAATTTAATTGATTCTTTAGGAGGAAAAATGTACGTCCCACGTGAAAGATATTCTTTTAATATGTCGTTTTGTGTTGTTCCCTGAAGTTCAGAAATTTTAACATTGTTTTCTTCAGCAGTAGCGCAATAAAGCGAAAGGAGCCAAGCCGCTGTAGCATTTATTGTCATAGATGTATTCATTTGTTCTAGGGGTATGTCTTGAAAAAGTTTGTTCATATCATTTAGGTTTGATATAGGAACTCCTACCTTTCCAACTTCACCTTCAGAAAGGCTGTGGTCGGAATCGTAACCAGTTTGCGTGGGCAAATCAAAGGCTACACTTAGACCTGTTTGGCCTTTCTTTAAGTTTAGTTTAAAGAGCTTATTAGATTCTTCTGCCGTACTATGTCCGGCATAAGTTCTCATAATCCATGGCTTATCTTTTTTTACTGTCATTTAAACCTAATCGTTTGATCCTAAGATATCGTATCCTGTAATCGACTTACTTTTTTCAGCCATTAAATCTAGATATTCTTTTTCAACTAAGCCGGCAAGGTATGCCTTAGAAACTCTCATAAGTGCAATCTTCGCTGTAGCTTCATCAATCATCTCACCTGTTTCAGGATTAAACATGGAGCCTCCCCCCATTTCATGATAGAAGTCTAATTGTTGCTTTGCTTCCTTTATTTGCTCACTGTTAGGTGTAAATGCATCATTCGATATAACAGCTTGCTGTGGATGAATAACCCAAGTTCCATCCATACCTATAAGTGCAGAGCCTTGAACTTTTTTCCTCAGACCTTCTTCAACTTTTGCAATTTGCTCAGGGGTATCGTCTTTTCTCCATAAGCCAAGATAAACATTATCAATTGCATGAAGACCTGCTGCTTTTGCAGCTGTAATAACGGCTTTTTTCTCATAATAAAAAACTTCATTCTGAGCATCTAGGCAAGCACTTGGATCTACACCAAGCTCCGCAGTGTAATCTGCAATACCAAAAATTAATCCAGCCATCCTTTCGGATGCTTTAGCCATTTCAAAAGCATACTCAAGAGCCCTTGGTCTTTCTATTAAAGCTTCAATTGCTAATTTCGTTTTCCAACCATGCTTAGATTCTAACTCATCTAGAGTGTCTGAAACTAATTGGACGTCTTCTGGACCATTACATTTAGGGATTATAATTCCATGAAATTTATCTACAGCACCACTTAAGACTGCTTCAAGGTCCCCTTTAAAAAATTCAGACCTTAGATTGTTAGGTCTGACTGTTATAACCTTTTTGCCAAAATCTAAAGTATTTAAAGCCTCTACCATTGTAGCCCTACTTTTGTCACCTTTAAATTCATAAGGGCAAGCATCTTCTAAATCCGCCATTACGTGATCTACAGGTGTCTTTTCAGCGTTAGCGGCATTTGTATGAAGCTTCATGTTGTGCCCAGGATATGTAAGCTCCGTTCTTGGTACTACTACTCTTGTGCCTTGATCTAATATAAACAATATAGTTTCCTCCTAATAATTAATTTATTTTAAAATAGCTTTTGCAATAACTTCGTGTTGAATTTCACTAGTTCCCTCAAAAATACTTATTACTCTTCCATCTCTCCAGTATCTCTCAACCGGGAATTCTTTAGAGTATCCATATCCACCAAGAATTTGCATAGCTTCTCTTGTTATAAACTCCACAGCTTTTGCAGCTTTAACTTTGGCCATACCAGCTTCAAGGTCACATCTTTTACCTGAATCTTTTAACGAGGCTGCATAGTAAGTTAGCTGACGTGCGGCTTCGAGCTCAACTTTCATTTCTGACAGCTTCATTCTTATAGCTTGATGCTCACAGATAGGTTTGCCGAATTGTTCCCTCTCTTTAGAGTATTGAAGAGCAAAATCAAAAGCAGCAGTTGCAACACCTACAGCCCTTGCAGCTGTTTGAAGCCTAGCACTTTCATAACTAACCATCAATTGATAAAAGCCTTTATTCTCTTCTCCGCCCAGAAGACCTTCGTCAGGAACAAATACGTCTTCAAAAGCAAGGTTGTAGGATCTCATTCCATGATATCCTACTGTAGGTATAGGCTCACCTTTTATGTTTGGATGTTCTATTTTTTCTGTAGATTCTTTTTCAACAAAAAACATACTTAGACCTTTATGCCTAAGTGAAGTGTCCGGATTAGTTCTGGCTAATACCATCAGTACATTAGCTCTGTTAGCATATGTACACCATGCTTTAGCGCCATTCAATAAATACCCACCATCAGTTTTTGTAGCTTTCATTATCATGCTTGCTGAGTCAGACCCAGAATCGGGTTCTGTAAAGGCAGCAGCGGGCAATATTGACCCGGTAGCAAGACCTGGTAAATACTTCTTTTTTTGTTCCTCGGTACCATGTGCTTGAAGAAGGGTTCCCATTATGACGCCTCTTGTCATAACGCTTCCTACACTTAACCATCCTTTGCTTAGTTCCTCGGCAACAATGGTCATAGTAATATTATCAAGACCCAGTCCATCGTACTCTTCAGGGAATAGAACTCCAAAATAGCCTTGCTCTGCCATCTTGGATATTATCTCCATTGGTATCTCGGCATTTTTGGCATCAAGTTCAGAAGCAATTGGAATAATTTCTTCTTCAGTGAATCTTCTTACGGCACGTCTAAATTCTTCATGTTCACTAGTAATAAAAGACATAATTATAGATCCTCCAAGTAAAATATCGTTTCATTTTAAAGTTGGGCTTAACCTTATACTTAATTATACATTGCAATTGTTGAATGAAAAGAGTAAAAAAACTTTTATAAATTCATAATTATATATATATTATAAGTATCTAATTATAAGGGAGTTAAACATGGAATTTACACATATAAATATTCAGCTTGAAACAGGGAATGTGAAAATAAAACTTAGACCCGATCTTGCACCAAATCACGTTGCAAGAGTTACTGAGTTAGCATCTGAAGGTTTTTATGACGGAGTTGTCTTTCATAGAGTAATCCCAAATTTTATGGCTCAAACAGGAGATCCCACAGGTACTGGTACCGGATCTTCAGATAAGCCAAACTTAGAGCAAGAATTTTCTAGTGAGGATCATGTTAGAGGCAGCGTGTCTATGGCAAGATCTGCTGATCCTAATAGTGCGAATTCTCAGTTTTTTATTTGTTTTGGAGATTGCTCTTGGCTAAATAATCAATATACTATTTGGGGTGAGGTAGACGAAGGGATGGACCTGATTGATCAAATAAAGAAGGGCGAAGATGAGAGTGGAGTAGTTACAGCTCCAGATAAAATGATTAAAGTCGTCCCAGTTAGTTCATAGGTGATAATTTGATAGACATAAGGAAAATACCGTTTTTTAGAGATAATGGCTGGATATTTATGCCGATTTTTTATTTGGGTCTAATTATAGCAATGATATCTATTTTCTTTATAATTAATGAATCTCAACATGAAACTACTTATAATCATTCTGATATTGATGGAGTAACATTAAACCAGTCTTTTTCTCAGGAAAATTCTTTATATAAACAGGCTTCAATTGATTCGATTGAATATCTAACTATTTCTGATTTGTTAGAAGAGAAAGGTTTCGTTCTTCAGGCAAAAAAGACTCAGCTTCAGGATTTAGATAAGCCTTATTCTTTTTATTCAGCAAGTCCAGATGGAAACGTAAAGAGCTTGGGTTATTTTGGATATAGTGAGTCTGATTGTATAAAGCTTAGAGCTATATCTGTCAGTAATTTAGGAAAGCACCATATGTCAATTAATGATAATGGGATTAGTGAAATCCTGTCGTGGGAATCAAGTGACTATAGTTTTATCTATACAAATAAATATTTATCTGATGGGATAGAAATTAATAGTTTCTGTAGCTATGTTGTCTCCGGTAGATAACTCTTGGTGGTTGAGATTTTAGAATATAGGACCTTTGAATCATTACAGAATAAATATAAATTCCAGGATAACACTACTTTTTTTCCTCCTTCCCTTAATACCGACGAATGTTTTTCAAGACATTTGTTAGTAAACAGATTTTTAAATACTAAAAATCCGAAATTTCTTTTCTGGTCAATTGAGAAAGATTCAAATGTTCTGATGGACCCCTTTTGTGTGGAGACAATAAATTATTGGAGAGGTCTTCTCATAGAGTCAAACAGTCGAGAAGATAAAGAGATTCTAGCCCAACTTTTAGTTAATATCGGTATTGCATTGGGTGAATATAAAAATTCATCTAAATTTTTTCACTATGAATCGGGATTTGTTCATTGTTCTAAAGAGAATCAAAAGGCTTTTTTCTCCTTCGAAGTCCACCCTCCTAGAAGGTGCTTTAGGTTGGTTGAGAATTTTGAAAGAATAGTTCGAAAAATCAAACAAATAGAGATTCTGGGTGCTGATCTGAAGTCTGAACTTACAAACAAGTATTCAATAGATGATCTAAATATAGATTTTTCTGATCACACACATATTGCAGCTCAAGTAATTTCTAAGGTCCATAATAAAATTCCTAAAAATCGACACGATACCTTCGACTTGTTCTTAACACCATTCTTGGCAGAGGAAATTTACAAAGATGCTAAAATATTTTGTGAGGGACTGTCCTATATTGTCGACACTTTTCAAACAGTCGACTATTGGAGCCCAGATAAGAAGAGGTAGAATAATTTTTTGAATTTATCCATTCCAAGATATACACCAACGTTAAGAGCAAACATAATTATCTTGTTTAAGCCTGAAATTCTATCGAAGTAGGTTGATATGAATAAGAATTGACAGATCCACATCCACACAGTTATAACCAGGTAAGCACCAAGCTTCACTTGATCATAGTATTCAGTGTTTAAATTCGTAGTTAAACAAAGGATTATTAATATTATGGATCCAAATATAACCGGCGATAAAGTATAGCTAAAGCCTTTTAAAATGGCGCTGAACGAAAGTTGCTTGTGTGAGCCCCCAAAAATTCTACCAACAACACATAACAACATGCAACTTATAAAAATTTCGGCTAGATAGAATATAAAGCTAAAGTTCGATAGAGCGTACTTGTTATCAAAGACATAGTAAGCTAAATCATCAAGTAGCGTTGCTAGTACAATGATTCCTAAAGCTCTTTCTATTGGTACATAGTGTTTATTTAATGAAACAGCCATATATATTTTGTTACTGAGGAATAAGGTAGATATTAAATATAAAATCATAGCACTAACTTGGTTAATAATTGTAATTCGATGCCCCTTTGTAGTAGTATATATTAAACTTACACTTTTAATCTAGATATTTTTTATTATGGAGCCTCGAATTGGACAGTGAAAAGAAGAAGAAGACACTTAAGAAAAAAGTAATTGAGTATCTAGGATATGTAGTTAGCTTTCTAGCTTTGTACTTTGTTTATAAATATGTTGTAAATATTGACCTTGAAGCAGCTAAAGAAAAAATAAGCTATTCGTGGATTCCTATAATTTTAATTTTTATATCTATCTATGTCGTTCTAATGGGTTTTCTGGCAACTGGTTGGAGGTACATGCTTGAATTACTTCATGGTTCTGAGTTACCTAAGTGGAGAATCATTGGAATTTATACAAAAACTCAAATTTATAAATATATACCTTCAAATCTCATGCATGTTGTTGCTAGGATATATTTCGCTACTAAACTTGGCCCTTCTAAGGCGAATGTTGTTCAGAGTTATTTTCTTGAGATAGTCTTTATGGTTTTGATTGGTCTTGTAATCGTTTTAACCTCTGTCTATATTGGAGCTTTTTCATTATCTGACGAATTAATATCCAAAATTAGAGATTTTTCTGGAGGTAAAGTTAAAGGGTTTTCGTTCGGCATCTTAATTTTTGGTGCTTTGGCTATAACTTTCTATTTATTTAAGGCACTAAGAAATTACAAAACTTCTCTTTCTTCAGGAAATATGATGAGAATATTAAAACTCTTTGTATTGCTTGTTTGTTTCTTCTTTGGAATGGGATCACTTGAATTTTTTGTTTTTTCGAATCTTCTTGGTATGGACATTGGATACCTTTATGTTGTATCCCTCTTTACTATTACTTGGCTTGGAATGTTTATCATTCCTGGAGCACCAGGTGGTATCGGAATAAGGGAATTTATAGTTATAGCTCTATTGGCTCCTATATATGGACCAGATGACCCAACTATTGGTATATTGATTTTTAGAGTGATAACTGTTCTAGGAGATGCACTTTTACTGCCTATAGGGAGCATATTTGTTCCTGAGGAGATATCTGAAGCAAAAGAAGTTTAAAAAATGATTGACAAGTAGTCTTCTTTTATGTAAGTTGTATATATCAGGTTGAGTTAGAGATAAAATAGTTTGTCTCACGTAGAAAGCTAAGAGATTAGCACTAAAACTCAATCTTTTTTTTCGCCCTTTTTACTTTAATTTTCATGTAACCCGCACTCGGTATTACTTTCTTCTTCCCAATACCATCTGCCAGACCTATTTTTATCTCCTTGTTTTACTGAACGAGTACAAGGTAGGCAACCAATGGATGGGTAACCTAAGTCGTGCAGCTTATTGTAGGGAACATTGTTCTCTTTGATATAGTCAAAGATTTGCTTGTATGTCCACTCCAATAGTGGATTGTATTTGATAATCAGCTTATCTCTATGCTCAAGCTCTATTCTCTTAGATCTAAGTCTGTTTTGATTTTGCTCACTTCTGATACCACTAATCCAAGCATCTAATCCTGACAAGTGTCTATTTAAGGGTTGAACTTTCCTAATGTCACAACATAGTTTTCTATTCTCAGTTGATTCGTAAAAAAGATTCATACCCTTACTCTCAACCATCTCTTTCACAGCAAGAGGCTCAGGAAGCAGGATATTTATTTTAATTTCATATCTTGAAGAGATCTCATCGACTAAATCATAAGTTTCTTGATTTAGCCGACCTGTATCTATGGTAAAGACGTCTATCTCCAGATTTCTCCTCTTCATTATATCAATTAAGACTACATCTTCAGCACCCAGGCTTGAGGCAATTTGGACTTTGCTCCCATGACTATCAGATATAAAATCTAATAATTCTTCTGTAGAATTAGTACTTCGTTCTTTAACTGCTCTTTTATAAAATTTTTTTATATCTTTCATTTTTATCCTTTAACCAAAGCATTCGTGACAAGAAATGATATAACAACACATACAATCGGAGTGAATATCCAGAATGCAACAATTTGAGCAACGCTTTTCTTTTTAAAAGTTTCTTTGAAACCTGTTGAAGAGCAGGAAAAACCAATTATTCCTGATGTAATTATTTCTGCCATAGAAATAGGAATACCGTAGAAAGAGGCGAAAGCAAGGAACGTGCCAGCTGTGAAATTAACTGAAATTGCTCTTACAATTGAAAGAGAGGTGATTTTGGTTGCAATTTTTTCCATAATCCCGCCTCCAAATATTAGAGCTCCAAGTGCCATAAAAAATCCTGATATAAGTGCCGCATCTTTGGCAGAGATTAAGTCTAAACCTACTATGGGAGCTGCAGCATTCGCTGCGTTATTTGCCCCTGCAAATAGTGCTAGAAAACATGCAGAAGTAATTAACAGAAACTTAAGTGATTGGTTTATTTTTTGTGTACGCCTTCCGTTCATGTTGATCAGCTTGTCAATTATTTCGAAGTAGAGATATTTTCCAATCAAGTAGTTAAGTAGCCATATGGCGATTGGAGTAACTACCCACCAAATTATAATTTCTTGTGCCTTGTCTATATTGATGGAGTTCAGACTTAAGCCGATTCCAAATATCGTACAAACTACTATGTGAGTTGTAGCGATTGGTATTTTTGATCTATTTGCAACTAAAATACATAATATTGGAATAATTAGTATGAGATATATGAGCGAATTTTCTATTTTAATAAAATCAGTCTGCAGTATTCCTTTTCCTACAGTTTCTACTACTTTCTCTCCACCAAAAGATGCACCGAGGAATACAAAGATGAAAACTAGCGACATAGTCCCAAGCTTGGAGAGCATCTTCGACCCATATACTGTAGCCATTGATGAGGCCGCGTTGTTTGCTCCAATATTAAAAGCCAGTACGAGACTTAATAGAGAAATTAATATAATTTCCATTATTCTATAATTCCAGCACCAACAGTATTGTTTGATTCAATATCAATGATAATTAATGATCCCAAGTTCCTATTCGATTTATAGGAGTCGTTTACAATTTGATTTTGAATCTTTATTTCGACTTTCCCAATATCATTCATTTCTAATCTATTAGAGGAGTCTGTCTCTTTTAGTGATTCAATATCAACTTTATTTATTATTTTTGTTACTATAGCCTTGGAAATTTTATTGGAATGTTTAATAAGATATTTTTTATTTAGAACTAGAGATTCACTACTCATCCAACATACGTGACAACTTATTACACTACTAGTTCTTGGATGATACTCCACATTGGCAATCAAATCGCCGCGTGAGATTTCGATTTCATCCTCTAGAAGTATAGTTCCTGATTGGTTCTTACTTATTTCTTCAGAATACGAATCTGATACTAAAATATCTTTTATTACTGATTCTTTTTTACTAGGCAAAACTTTAATCTTCTCACCAATTTTAAACCCACCTGATGTTACTGTTCCCATATAGCCTCTAAAATCTTTTACATCTTCATTGTCCACTCTAGATATAAGTTGAACAGGAAAGCAGTTTTGACCAGTATTACTTTCTTTTTTAAGATTAACCTTCTCCAGTAGAGAAATTAGAGTTTCCCCTTTGTACCAGGGCAAATTGCTCCCTCTGCGAACAATCATGTCTCCCTTTAAAGCTGATATAGGAACAAAGTTAATAGATTCAATAGAAAGGTCCTTGGATATCTCTCTAAAGTCTTCTCTTATTGATAAAAATTTCTCTCTATTATAATTGATTAGATCCATTTTATTTACAGCAACAATTATATTCTTTATTCCTAATAAATAGCTTATGTAGAGATGTCTTCTTGATTGCCTTAATACGCCTTTCCTTGAATCAATAAGTATAATTGCTAAGCTTGAGTTGCTTGCTCCTGTGAACATATTCCTAGTATATTCCTCATGACCTGGAGTATCTGCAATAATGAACTTTCTTTTTGGAGTTGAGAAATACCTGTAAGCTACATCTATAGTTATACCTTGTTCTCGTTCATCCTTAAGACCGTCTGTAAGATGAGCGAGATCAATTGTATCTAGGTTCTTAGATTTTGAGTCCTCTTCTAGAGCTTCAAGTTGATCTAAGAATATTTCTTTAGAATCATAAAGTAGTCTACCTATCAATGTTGACTTTCCATCGTCAACACTACCAGCTGTAGCAAATCTGAGGATTTCTGTGTTGTCTGTCATCTTAGAAGTACCCCTCCTTTTTTTTGTCTTCCATTGAGTTGGAGCCATGGTCAATTATTCTTGTTTCTCGTTCACTTCTTTTTGCTTCGACAGTTTCCTGTATAAGCATCTCCATATTGGTAGCGTTAGATCTGACTGCCCCAGTACATGGCATACAGCCTAATGTTCTAAATCTAGATTCAACTTGAATTGATTGACTATTTTCTAGATTATCTGTGGGGATCAAGTTTTTACCTTGGACTATCACATTCCTTTTTTTTGCAAAATATAATGGAACAATTTTAATTTCTTCATGCTTTATGTAGTTCCATATGTCAACCTCTGTCCAACTTGATAAAGGGAAAACCCTAACAGATTCATTTTCATCAATTTCACCATTATAAATATTCCAGAGTTCAGGTTTTTGAGACTTTGGGTCCCATTGTCCAAAGGAGTCTCTAAATGAAAAGACTCTTTCTTTAGCTCTTGATTTTTCCTCGTCTCTTCTTGCTCCACCTATTGCAGCATTAAAATTATATTTACTTAATGCGTCTAAGAGAGCTTCAGTCTTTAGTGCCCCACAGCATTTTGCTACCCCATTTTTTGATGGGTGAAACTCTTTGCTTATTGCATCTTCATTTCTATGGACAATCAGATTAGCTCCAATCTCTTTTGCAAAAGAGTCTCTGAATTCGTACATTTCTCTAAATTTATAACCTGTATCTACGTGAAGAAGTGGAAAGGGAATCTTAGAAGGAAAGAATGCCTTTCTAGCCAGATGAAGCATTACACTTGAATCCTTGCCAACAGAATATAGCATTACAGGTTTCTTAAATTCTGCTACAACCTCTCTGAGTATAAATATTGACTCACTTTCAAGCTCTTTTAGATATGAAACTTTATTCATCTATTCCACTACACTCCTTAATATTTCAAAATCTTTCTTATTGCAAAAATCTCCAAAAGGCTCTTCTGTATTTTCTCTATTTTCTTTCCAATAATTTATTAACTTAGAAATTTTATCCGCAAGTTCGAAATCATCGACTAGTTCTATAAATAGTTTGTTTAACCTTGTGCCATAGAAATCCCCACCCAAATAAATATTATATTTATTTGCTGTTGCCCCTATAAGTCCTATCTCAGATACAGGAGGTCTTGAGCATGAATTCGGACACCCGCTCATTCTGATTTTAATTTTTTCACCCCCAAGGCCTCTAAGGTCTAGTTCGTCAATCAAAGAAGGAAGGAATCTCTCGGCTTCTGCAACTGCAAGACTACATGTTGGCAAAGCAGGGCAGGCCATTGAAGCTAATCTTAAGTTAGAGTATTTTTCGTTTGTATCTATACTATTCTTCTTTAACAGGTCTTTTATCGCTTGAACATCATCTTTGTCCACATTTACTAAGATCAAATCTTGTGTTGCAGTTAATCTAGTTTCAACCTTATATTCATCAATTATTTCCCTTAGCCCGGACTTCAGTTTTACGGAGTCTGTATCCTTAATACGACCATTTTCAATAAAAATTCCACAATAATATTTCCCCTCTTGTTTCTGCTTGTGCCACCCGTAATAATTATCTAACTTAGTTAGAGATTTTTTGATATATTTCTCTAGCTTGAATCCGAGCCTAAGCTCTAGTTCACTCCTAAACTTTTCTACACCCCAATCCTCTAACAGATATTTCATCCTTGCTTGTTTTCTGTTAGTTCTCACACCATGGTCTCTTTGGATACTTATTATGGCCCTGACAACCTCTAATACTTGATTTTCCTGACACATTCCTAGCTCATCAGCAAGTCTAGGGAAAGTTTGCTTCTGTCTGTGGTGACTTCCTAAACCCCCACCGACTAAGATATTAAAGTATTTTTGTTCTCCATCTACTATCGGAAGAATTCCTATATCTTGAGTGTAGATATCAATTGAATTATCGAGCTGGTGGCCAACTCCGATTTTAAATTTTCTAGGGAGATAGGCCTTCTTGTATAACGAATCTTCTTCAATTTTATCTTGATTCTTCTTAGTTAGGATCTTCTCTCCATCAACCCAAATCTCGTAGTAGCCTCTTGACTTAGCCAGGGTCTCCTTGTCAATTTCCCTTGCTAGGGATTGAGCATCGTAGCTTAGATCCTCTCTAATGTCAGATATTGGTGATGCCACGGTATTCCTTACTATATCTCCACAGGCACCATAGGAAGTTATAAGGTTCTCATTTAATGCATTTACTAATTTTTTAAGATTTTTCTTACCAATCCCGTGAAATTGAAAACATTCTCTAGTTGTAATTCTTAATGTTGGATTTGCCCACTCATTTGTAATTTCATCCATTATGACCCATTGCTCTGGGCTTATATTACCGCCACCTGGGTTCTTTGTTCTAATCATAAAGCTATAGTCTTTTTCTAGGCCAGCCTTCATAAGCGATTTTCTTTTATCTCTATCATCTTGCTGGTAAATCCCATGAAACTTAAGAACCTGCTCGTTATCAGAGGAAAATTTAATTGTACTTTCATCAATTAACTCGTTTTCTATAGTTCCTCGTAAACCATCACTTGATTCTTTTATGCCTTCATTTTTTACTAATTTTATTTCTTTCATTTAACCCCTCCAAGGTTTTGATATTAAAAAGTGAAATCAATTTGATATATCGGACGAAACTTTTCGCCGGTTCGTAAAGTCGTTAATTCAAAATATCAAATTAGACTTATTTTATTATTTGTTACAACAACAAGAGTTTGAGTGCTTAAAGTAACAAGAAATAATCTCTGTTACAGAAAAAAGATTTTGAACATTAATCATAACAAACTCCACAATTTAATTTGTAACTCAAAGAGAAAGACACTGAACAGCATCCTTGCCCTGTTTAGCATTTATTTAAGGTCGTTGCAAGTAGAGTTAAATGACGACAATTCAATTATAGCACTATGTTTAATGTAACAGCAAGTTTTTTAAAAAAAATAATATGATATTATTAATTTTTAATGAATAAGACCAATTACCAATTAGTTAGTTTCTACAAATTCACTCCTTTGGAGGATACTGATCTCTTGAGCGACCAGCTTTTTGTTCTTTGTAAAAGATGTTCAGTATTAGGGACAATTATTATTTCCAAAGAAGGAGTCAATGGGATGCTCGCAGGATCTGAGGACTCAATTGAAACTGTAACAAATTTTTTTAAAAAATTAGATTTTGCTTTAGAGGACTTTAAATTCTCTACTTCTGTATCGAAACCTTTTAATAGGCTGAGAATAAAAATTAAAGAGGAGCTTATTAGCTTAGGGTATCCGGAATTGTCTAACCCTAATGAGGCTGTCGGCACCTATGTTGAACCTAAAGATTGGAATCATTTAATCGCTGAAGAAAATTTAATCTTAATTGACACCAGAAATAAGTATGAGACATCTATTGGGACTTTTCATAATGCCATTTTGCCGCAAGTAAGAAATTTTAAAGAATTTCCGGGTTTTATAGATAAGTATAAAGTTAAAAAAGATACAAAGATTGCTATGTTTTGTACTGGTGGAATAAGATGTGAAAAGGCAAGCGCATATTTGCTCAAGACTGGTTTTAAAGAAGTTTTTCATTTGAAGGGTGGGATAATAAAATATTTAGAAACAGTTCCAAGAAAAGATTCTAAGTGGAAAGGTGAATGTTTTGTTTTTGATAATCGAGTTTCTATAGAGCACGATTTAAAAGAAGGAAGTTATTTGAATTGTAATGGATGTGGTGAGCCTTTAAGGAAAGACGAAACAAGTAATCCTAAATATAAGAAAGGCATATCTTGCCCTAAGTGCCATGGTGGTCTGTCTAAGGAAAAATTTGAAAGATCCAAAGAGAGACAAAAACAAGTTGAGTTGTCTGCAAAAAGAGGAGAGATTCACATTGGCCAGTAGGATTTTATTTTTAATCATGATTCTTAGTCTTGCTTCTTGCGATAGTACTAACCTAGTATATCAAGCTGAAGGAACCTTTATAAACTCAGATAATATTAAAATTGGAACCGTTGAAGTAGTTGAACAAGGAAGGGGTTCTAATTTTAGGATTCATCTTGAAACATTAAAACCGGGTTTTTATGCTATGCATATTCATCAAGTAGGGAAGTGCAATTATCCAGAATTTACAAGTTCATCTGGACATCATGGAATGAAGACAGATGGAACTTTCTATGGTGACTTCAAGCCTATTCATGTGAAGAATGAGGTTAGCAAATACACAGGCGAACTAAAGAAATTTGGGGAAATAATTTTCCTAAAAGATATTTATTTAAATCCAAGTTCTGAACTTACGATACTAGACTCAAATGGATCTTCTATTATTATTCATGAAAGTTCTGAGGGTGGAAGAAGAATTGCTTGTGCAGAAATTAATCGAAAGCTTTAAGGTAGCTTGCCTTCTGCATTTAACTTATTCAATTCATCAAATCCTCCTATGAAGTCACCATTAATAACAATCATAGGGACAGTCCTACAGTTGTACTTAGTCGACATTTCAAGTCTGAGCTCTAAATCAGAAGTTAAGTCAATCTCTGTGTATTCCAAATCTTTGCTCGATAAAAGATTCTTTGCTGCAACACAGAATGGGCAAGAAGTTGTTGAATAGATTTTAATCTCCAATTTTGTTCCTCCTGTACATTATAGATATTGTTAAATAAAAGATAAGCAATGCTAGCATATCTTGTAGCAAGTATATCTTCATATAGTCTAACCTACTTGTACCTAGCAGTAATACAATAATGCCGACATAGATCAAGAATACTATTAGAGTTACAATTAGACTTCTTAGGATCTTTCCGGTTTGAATGACTCTGGATAGCAGATGATATATAGTAGAAAAAAGTAGGCCAAATAAGAATAGAACGAAATATGTGTTTAGAGCGTTCCTTGAGAGATAAAAATTAATATTATCAATGTAATAAGTCAGATCTACTGATTCAAAAGGATAAAAAGCATTGCTGTAGAAAAGGTAGACAAAATATAGTCCTAATAAAGAGCTAACGACATAATATAGAGCTTTTTTGAACATGAGTGAAAGTATACGATAATAGTATATATAAAAGAAATTTCAAAATGGCCATCAAATCTAATAGTTAAAATCTCTGGCCATTTTTGATAATAAGTCTTATTGGTTTACAGCTCTTCTATGTCTAGACTGAGCTTCAGGTCTTCCAAAGTCTAAACCTGGAACAGCGGCCCAGTTTTGAAATCCGGCTACATGTCCTGCATATCCACGTGCTTTTTGAGGGTCATGAGCTGAAACTGCAGTATCTTTACTTACTTGTCTAGCCCAATTTCTCATTGGCGAATTTTGTTGATCTGGCATTTTGCACCTCCATTAGTGATATATTCAATTGTAGCAAAACAAAATTTTAAATTCAACAAGTTAATATTATTCCTCATTTAATTCAACCAAGAGGTCGGTTAAAGGTGTAGCTATACATAGCAATACTGATTTTTCGGCTATTTCTTCTTTGCTAAGCGTATCAGGGTCGGGTTCTTCAATATATTTGAAATCCCCTTCTCTAATCTTAGCAACACATGTAGTGCACATTCCCTGCATACAGCTATATGGAAGGTCCAATCCTTGTTTGTTTGAACTTGTTACTATTGAATCTCCTTCGACTATATCAATAGATTCACCAGTTTTGATAAAGGTAACTTTGTGTGATTTATTCATTTTAAAGTTGAATCTCCTTATCAAAATCATACCTTGTGTATATAATAATTTAAATGTTAAAAATGATTGGGGATAATCTATCCATTGAAAATGTTACTTTTGAATCTTTAGCTAATGAATTTGGTACACCATGTTATGTCTATAGTAATGAAATGTTAATTAATGAATTTCTAGAGTATAAAAAAGCCTTTGAGAGTTATCCTAAAACAACAATTTGCTATTCAGTAAAAGCTAATTCTAATTTGACAGTATTAAATATTTTCAATTCTCTTGGGTCTGGTTTTGATATAGTTTCGGAAGGGGAACTGGAAAGAATAAAAAAGGTTGGTGCTGATCCAAAAAAGGTAGTGTTCTCAGGTGTAGCTAAATCAGACAACGAGATAATTAAGGCTTTGGAGTTTGGGATTCTATTTTTTAATGTAGAATCTTTCGATGAATTAAGAGCAATTGATAGGGTCTCTGGACAGCTTGGAGTTAGAGCGCGAATATCAATTAGAGTTAATCCAGATATTGACCCCAAGACACACCCTTATATTTCCACCGGTCTAAAAACTAGCAAGTTTGGTATAGCAATTGAGGATTCATTTGAGGCTTACGTAGAGGCCTCAAAAATGAAGAATATTGAAGTTGTTGGAATTGATGCTCATATAGGATCTCAAATCTTTGATTTGAAACCATTTGAAGATTCTTTGGAAAGATTAGAGAATCTTTTTTATCAACTTAAAGATTTGAATATTAATATTCAGTTTGTAGACATAGGCGGAGGTCTTGGAATAAAATATCAAGACAGCGATACCCCTCCTACAAAGCAGGAGTTTGCTTCTAGAATTATTAAGATAATGAGAAAGATTGGGTGCAATCTCGTATTGGAACCTGGTAGATCACTTGTTGGGAATGCCGGCTTTTTGGTTACAAAAGCTCTTTATAAAAAAACAAGTAATGAAAAGAATTTTTTGATTGTTGACGCAGGGATGAATGATCTTCTCAGACCATCACTTTATGGAGCATTTCACAAAGTTTCTCGATCTGTAAAATCCTCGGCAAGTATTGAGTCATACGACATAGTTGGACCTATTTGCGAGACAGGCGATGTAATTGCACATGATGTTAATTTAAGTGAAGTAAATTTGGGCGATAATCTTGTAATTCATTCAGCTGGAGCATACGGCTCAGTTATGTCATCCAATTATAATTCAAGACCTAGGGTTCCAGAAGTTCTAGTCTCTGGCATTAAGTCTAGTCTGATTAGAAAAAAAGAATTAATAGGCCAGCTTTTTCAAAACGAGGTAATACTAGAGAATGAATGAATCTTTCATTGTTTCTATTGTTTCAAAAGGGGGATTTTTTGTCTACCCTATCTTAGCTTGCTCGGTTGTTGCTTTGTCAATTTTTTTAAAAAAGTTTTTCTTAACTAGAGAAAAAAATATATTGCCTCAAAGTTTCTTGAGAAAATTGTATGCCTTCATATCTAAAGGGAATCTGAGTGAAGCTATTTCTCTTTCTGTTGAAGATAGTTCAGTTTTTGGAAAGATCGCTCATCTAATTTTGCTTCATAAGGATAAGCCAAAGAAAGATTTAGAGAAGATAGTTGAGGACGAAGGAGCAAGACAGATTTTTCTTTTATCTCGATCTAACGAGCTCCTAGGATCCTTAAGTAATATAAGTACCTTGCTAGGTTTGTTGGGAACTATTTCTGGAATGATAACGGTGTTTCAAGTTATCTCAACCCAGACTGTTGTAGACCCCCCAAGCCTTGCTGGAGGTATCTCCGAGGCTCTCTATACAACGGCTTTCGGTCTGATAGTGGCGATTCCTACATTCGTTGGATATAAAATGATTAATAATAGAATTAGTGAGATATCAAACATCTTGCAAGATGAATCTACTCGTTTAATTTATGAATTGGAAAAAACTTCGGAACAGAAATGAACTTTAGTAAGGAAATTAATGTTGACGATTCTTTAATGGACCTAACTCCTATAGTGGACGTGGTATTTAATCTTTTAATTTTCTTTGCTCTTTCGCTGAACTTCTCACAAGTTACATCAAGTATTAATATTAAGCTACCAAAAGCAAAAAGTTCCGAAATAGTAACAGAAAAACAGATTATTGTTAGTATTGAAAAAGGAAATAAGATTTTTATTAATGATAAAAGCTTATTCTTAGATCAAATTGGAACCTATCTTGCTGATGAATCAAAAGATCAAGTTGTTGTTGTAAAGGCAGACGAGGCTATTGGTCATGGATTTGTTGTTCAGATTATGGATTTAATTAAGCGTTCTGGGTTTAAGAAATTAGGTATTGCGGTTAAAAAATCAAATTAATTCTTTAAGTTTAAGTTGAATTAGTCGGAAAGTTTAAAAACCAAAGGAAAATAGTATTTTGCAGAATAATTTAAAGAAAAAGAGTTCAGATGTACTTTTTGGCTACTTGCTAGTTACAGGAACTGCTTTTTTTACAGCTTTCTCATATATATTTGGAAAGAAAGTCTCCGAAAATCTTTATCCAGAAACAGTGGCCTTCTATTGGTTTTTTGGAGCGTTTTTGTTCGCACTTCTTAAGAGGACTTTGTTCGGTTTATTTGGAACTAAATTTCGGGTGAACATTGACGATCTTTGGCAATATAAAGATGTAATGATTATATCTTCAATTGTTACTGTTTTCGGAGTAGCTTTTTGGGTAATCGCACTGAGGTCAGCTGGACCACCTGTAACTTCTTTTTTAATGAAGTTTCAAGTCGTATTCTCGGTAATTCTTGGAGCCATTTTTTTAAATGAAAGATTAAGGAAATTGGAATTCTTTGGAATCGCTCTTACGATAATTGGTGGCCTTGTTATAACTTATGATACTCCAATTTTTGAATTACAAGGAGCATTTTTTGCAATTTTAGCTGCATTTTGCTACTCATGTCTGTTCGTTATAGTAAGAAGAAAAGGGTCAAGCTTAAATATGATGATGGTTGCAACCCTGAGAGCACTAGGGGTATCAGTTATTGGAATATCTTACTTATTTATAAGCGGTAGGTTTCAGCTCCCCTCTAATATTGATTTGCTTTATATGTTAATTGGAGGAACTTGTGGGGCCTATATTGGGAAAGCTCTTCAATTCCAAGCTATTAAATTAGTAGATGTTTCTAGAACAACTGCCGTTACTCCTCTGGAGGCTGTATTTGTAGTTTTATTGACTTTTATATTCTTTGACACAATGCCCAGCTTTTTGAAATTGGTGGGTGGAGGTTTGATTGTACTTGGAGTCATCTTCCTTCTTGTTTTTAGAAAGGAAAATGTAAACTAAAGAAAGTCAGTTACTAATTTCTCCTTCTTCCTGTGTTTAGACTCTGAATTCCTTATGAGGGCCTCTATTGTTCCTTCAAGGGTTATTCCTACATTGTTTAAAAGTTTAGGAAACATGCTAATTTCTGTGAAACCAGGAATTGTATTGATTTCGCTAAAGTATAGGCCTGGCTTCTTCTTTCTGGTCGTCTTTCCATATAGGAAATCTATTCGTGCCATCCCGGAACATTGAAGAGCAGTAAACACCTTATTTGATAGGGTCTTGATTCTCTTCATTAGAGCAGGGTTAGACGAGGCTCTTTGATATGGTATTTCAATCTCTGATTTTCCGTCTATATATTTTGCCTTATAGCTATAAAACTCATCAGAGGGAATTATTCTTCCTGGTGCGGTGGTAATAATATTATTATTTTTCTCAAGTATGCTTACCTCAACTTCTTCCGGTTGAAGCACTGCCTCTTCTACCAGTAACTCATTGGCAAACCTGAAACCATCTTTAATTCTACTTTTTAGTTCTTTAGTTGTAGTTACCCTGTATATTCCAACACTTGATCCTAAATTTGATGCCTTCACAAAGCATGGGAGACCTACATCTTCCAGGATCTTTTTAATGAGGATTGTTTCGCTAGTTCTCCATTCTTCCTTATCGAAACTATGGAACGCTGTTGTTGGAATAGACTGCTGAGAGAGTAATTTCTTTGATAAAATCTTATTCATACATATAGAAGAACTTTCCACACCACAACCAACATATGGTTTATCTACTAATTCTAATAGCCCTTGGATTGAACCATCTTCGCCACCAGTTCCATGAATAATTGGAAAAAAAATATCTATATTAATTTTTGCTTCAATCTTGCTCCCTCTTAGTATTAAGAGGTTTTTATTTTTTTGATTCGAAAGAAGAGCTATCTTTTGACGGTTAATCTTAAATTTATATTCGGAAGATTCTCTATTTATGCTGGGTGTTGCTTCACAGAAAACGCCGTCTTTTGTAATATAAATTCCGAAGATCTTGTATTTTGTCTTATTTATATTATTTAGAATTGAATTAGCAGATATTATTGATATTTCATGTTCGACCGATTTACCGCCAAAAATTATACATACTTTTTTTACTCTCATAAAGTCAATAATACTCATAAATTAATTAAAAGTTTATTATTTCTTTATATTTTGGTACAATATTAAAAATTAAATTTTTATAATTTCTAATTAAAAGTTAATAAAAAGGGGGAAGAAACAATGTCTACAAAAGTAGTATTAAGTGAGCCTTTAAGAACGGCGATTGGAACATTTGGAGGAACTCTTCAAGATACATCAGCCGTTGAATTAGGAGTCACTGTAGTTAAGGAAATTCTAAACAGGACTGGTATAGGTCCAACTCAGGTTGATGAAGTTGTAACAGGAAACATTCTTGGCGCAGGTCAGGGACAAAACCCATCTAGGCAAGTTGCATTAGGCGCTGGCTTAGACTTTGACACTCCTGCGTATAGTTTAAATAGAGTTTGTGCGTCTGGTGTTCAATCAATAGCTAACGCTGCTCAGTCTATTAAAGCGGGTGATGCAGGTGTCGTTTTAGCTGGTGGAATAGAGAATATGAACTTGGCACCATTTATTATGCCAAAAGCAAGATACGGGTACAGGATGGCCTTAGAAGCTAGAGATACTGTTCTAGATGGAATGGTTTATGATGGACTGTGGGATATCTTCAATAATTATCATATGGGTATGACTGCAGAAAATCTTGCAGAAAAGTACAATATATCTAGAGAAGAGCAAGATAAGTTTGCGATTGAAAGTCAAGGAAAAGCAAAGAAGGCACAAAGGGCTGGAACATTTAAAAAAGAGATAGTTCCAGTGCAACTTAAGAAAGGTGTCTTTGATATAGACGAACATCCAAGAGAAGTTTCAATGGCTGCTTTAAGCAGACTTAAGCCTGTTTTTACACCTGAAGGCTCAGTTACTGCCGGTAATGCTTCAGGTATTAATGATGGAGCAGCTTACATGGTCGTATCTTCAGAGGAAAAAGCTAAGGAGTTAGGTTTGGATCCTATCGGTGAAGTTATATCTTACGCAGTCGCGGGGGTTGAACCTTCAGTTATGGGAATTGGTCCAGTTCCAGCAATGAATAAAGCTCTTGCTAAAGCAGGATTAACAATAGACGATATTGATTTAGTTGAATTGAATGAAGCCTTTGCGGTCCAATCATTAGCTGTTTTAAGTGATTTTCCAATTCCTGCCGATAAGCTAAATGTTAACGGAGGAGCGGTTGCTCTTGGGCATCCTATTGGAGCCTCAGGAACAGTTTTAGTGGTAAAGCTTCTTCATGAAATGCAAAGAAGAAAAGTAAAAAGAGGTTTGGTTTCACTATGTGTTGGTGGCGGAATGGGGATTGCCATGGTTATAGAGAACCCTAAGGTATAGTGATTATTTGATGGCGAATGAAAAAGATAATCAATCAAAAGATTTGTATAGTTCTCAAGTAGATATTCAAACTAAAAGATTCTTCTTCGATATAAAGGAGAATCATAAGGGTAAATACTTGAGAATTACAGAACAAAGTGGGGGCAGGTCAAGTATTGTGGTCCCCATTGAAGGGCTTGAGGAATTTGATAATCAGATTAAGTTAGTAATTAATACATCTCTAGATTAAAATCTATTATAGTGATAGTTTCCGATTTTCTTCCATATGAAAATTTCTTCTTACTTCGCCGTCTAAATCATCGATTTTAATTTTATTCTCTATGAAATTCTCTTCATTCTTTAGAAATCCTAATCCGAATGATAGATTTTTCTCTTTGCAGTAAAAGTGGCTGGTTATAGAGCCAATTCTTTCATTTTTTAGATTTAGTATTTCTTTTTGATCTGTTATCGGGCCAGATATTCTAAATGAACCAAGAGTCTTTTTTACTTTTCCTCGGTACTTTATTCTAGCAATCGTCTCCTGACCAATATAGCACCCTTTAGTGAATGATATTGAGGACCACATATCAGCTTCTATTGGTATTAATTGAGGATTTAGCTCATTAGGGAAACTTGGAGAGCCACATAAGATTTTCCATTTTTTGTAGTCTAACTCATCAGTTTTAAACTTTTTGGTTTCTGGGATCTTATCTTTAGTCATAAAATAATTAATAAAACTACTCTCTAAAATAAATGGAGAAGTAAAATTATTTGATTCTTCTGAAATTAAAACATTCATTCCTTTGAAAGGATAAAGGCTCTTGCTGTAATCATTAATTTCTACTTTGTATGACATTCGATAATTTTTTAAATATTCTATAAGCTCGTTTTTCTGTGACAAGTTGCATAAAATAAACATCGAATCATCGGATTTTGTGTAAATTTCAACATCAAATATTAATCTACCTTTATTGGTAAGGATTAGCGTACTAACCGATAGACTACCTTTTGTATTGGTAATCTCATTCGAAGAGATACTGTTCATAAATTTAAATGAATCAGAACCATCTAGAAATAATAACGACTTGCTCTGTTGAAAGAAGAGAAACTCTCCATTCGTAAATGTTTCTAAAATATTCTTTTCGTTTAGTTTGCTCATTTAATTTAAAAAAAATTCCTCTATTTAACTTATTGGTATAAAATACATAATAATTAACAAACTGGTAACATATATATTAAATTAGTTGCTAAATTCATATTTGCAAGAGGTTGTGATGGACTATCCTAAAAAAAATAAAGTTGTAATTATAGGGTCGGGACCTGCGGGGCTAACAGCGGCGATTTATTGTGCGAGAGCTAATCTTAATCCGATTGTATTTGAAGGATTTCAAGCTGGTGGTCAACTAACAATGACAACAGATGTTGAAAATTTTCCTGGTTTTCCAGACGGTGTAATGGGCCCAAATCTTATGGACTTGCTTAGAGAGCAAGCACAGAAATTTGGTGCAAAATGTATTATGAAGCAGGTTGATAAAGTAGATTTTGAATCTTACCCTTTTAAGCTCGAGGCAGATAATGAAAAGATAGAAGCTGATTCCGTAATAATTTCTACAGGAGCTTCAGCTAAACTTTTAGGAATAAAAGGTGAAGATGAGTTTGTTGGTAGGGGACTTTCAACTTGTGCAACCTGCGATGGGTTTTTTTATAAAGATAAATCGATTCATGTAATTGGCGGCGGAGATAGTGCAATGGAAGAAGCAATTTTCTTAACAAAATTTGCTTCTAAGGTAACCATCATGCATAGAAGAGATAGTTTACGAGCTTCAAAAATAATGGAGGATAGAGCAATTAGTAATGACAAGATAGACTTTCTATGGAACGCAGAACCAATTGAATTTATAGGAAATCAGGAAAAAGGAGTATATGGATTAATCTACAAGGACTCTAAAACAGGAAATGAAGTTGAAGTTGAGACAGATGGGGTATTCATCGCTATAGGTCACAACCCCAATACAGCTCTCTTTAAGGATATTTTGCATATAGACCCTAATGGATACTTGATAACTGAGGGTAAATCATCCCGAACTAATATTAGGGGTGTTTTTGCTTCAGGCGATGTTCAAGATAGTATTTATAGGCAAGCAATAACAGCGGCAGGTTCTGGCTGTATGGCTGCAATTGATGCTGAAAGATTTCTGGAGGAAGATTATGAACTATAGAACTTTTCCCAAGAACAAAGAGCTTAGAGTCTCAGAGGTGGGATTTGGTGTCTGGTCCGTAGCTACAAAGTGGTGGGGGGTTACCGAAGAGAAGCTGTCGTTATCCTTGTTGCACCATGCTTTTGATGTAGGAATAAACTTCTATGATACAGCAGATATTTATGGAAATGGTTACGGGGAAGAAGTTCTAGCTAAAGCTTTTCCTAAATCTAGAGATAAAAGAATATATGCAACTAAGTTTGGCTATGATATTTATTCAAATTCAGGAGAAAGAAAAGGCCACAGTGAAATGCCCCAAAAGTTTTCTGCTAAGGATGTGAGGTTTTCTTGCGAACAAAGCCTAAAGAGACTTTCTACAGATTATATAGACATTTACCAGCTCCATAATCCTCGGATGGATTTTATCAATAATGATGAGGTACTTGAGACTCTAGAGAAGCTAGTTGAAGAAGGAAAAATTAGATCTTACGCTATGGCATTAGGTCCAGACATCGGATGGTTAGATGAGGGTCTTGATTCTATGAACCATTCACCGCTAGCCTTGCAGATTATTTATAATCTGCTAGAGCAAGAACCATCTAAGTCATTATTTGATAAAGCAGCTGAAACAGAAACTGGATTAATATCCAGAGTTCCTCATGCTTCAGGTATTATGGATGGGAGCTTTACTAAAGATAAGGTTTACTCGAAGGATGACCATAGAAGCCACAGGAAGCAAAAGTGGATGCAAGAAGGTCTAGAGGCAAGAGATGATTTTGAGTTTCTATATAAGGACAACGAAAGAACAATAGGACAGGCTGCTATTCTTTTCCCTTTATCGGTCCCTAATATATGTACTGTTTTGCCTAATTTTACATCTCATGATGAGATAGACGAGTACAGCGGTGTTTCAGAGCTTTCACCTCTTTCATCTGAAGAAATAAGGAAGATAGAAAACTTGTGGGTCGAGAAACACTCTGCCTCACTTAACCAACCATTCTCTAATACTAAGACAAAACCTACACCATCTTAAACTTTATTTTTTAAAAATTTAAAGTAGAAGACAAGGCCAAGTAGCAGGGTTAAAATGTTCTTAATTACTAAAGAAATTGCGGCGCCTTCATGATTTATTTGACCAATAAAATATGGAAGACATAAGCAGTAAGTAGCAGTTGTTGTAATAGTAATAATTGATAAGAACTTGGGATTACCTGAAGATAGGATAGAGGGATTAACCCAATAAGCAGTATTGTGAATAATCATTCCCATTATTAGGATTTGTAATGCTAGAACAGCTTCTATGTATTGTTCACCAAAAAATAATATGATTATACTATTTGAAAAATAATAAATTACCCCTCCTACACCTAGAGAGACTAATAATATTAATTTTGTCGAATCAAAAATAATTCTCCTATAAGTCTTAAAGTTTTTTTCAGAATATAACCTAACTAATTCAGGGAATATTATTTCAAGTAGCGGATCCATCATTCTTCTAATTATTTTTACAATGGCTCTTGCAGCTCGATAAAGTCCAGCATAATAAGGTGTTGCCAAATACCCCACTGCTAGAACTCCCAAGTTCTTATCGTTAGCAATGTTTAAGATATTTGAAAAGTGAGCATTTAACATAAATTTTGTGAACCTGAAACATGATTGAGAGTTAGGTAAGTCTAAAGGATCAATTGTGATAGAACTTAGTTTTAAAGCTTCTGTTAAAAATATAATTCTTACAATGAACCCACAAATATAACTTAAGACAAAGCAGTTAATAATGTTTTGGATATTAAGGCCAAATAATATAAGTGTTGTAATTACGAGCAAAAGTCTAAACAGGTTTGTGTAAATATTAATTTTGAAAATTGATTTGTATCTATCCAAAACTCTAAGAATTCCATCTATTATTTCATTCAAGGAAATGAATAGAACTACTATTGAATAAGTAATTACTAATTGTTTGGAGTTGCTTACTGAACTGAACAAATTTTCAGCAAAGAAATTGGTGATAAGAATTATTATTAAGAAAGAGATTGCCGAAGAAGCAAGACCTAGAAGCAGACTTAAAGACAAATATTTTGACGCTGTTCTTCTTTTTTCTAAATTCTCCCCAATGAATTTTACAGCCGTATCCCAGACTCTAAAACTTAGAAATATATTGCAAATTTCTACTGCGGATATAACCATTGAAAATATGCCAAATTTCTCTACACCTAGGGCTCTTCCTATTAAGAGTAAAGTTAGAGCTGACATTAGCCCACCTATAATTTTGGCAGCTCCAAGAACCTTAAAGTTTTTCTTGATTCTATTTGTTAAATCTTGATAGCTCATCTAATCTCTCTTATTCTATGGAGCCCAAGTTTTTTATTTTCTTTAATGTAATCGAGAATTTTATTATCAAAGAAATGAATCTTTTTCTCTGTAGAAATACAGTTTAGTCCTCTATCACCAGATAAGGTTCTATATGGTTTCTGACATATTTCGGGAATATTAAAATATAATAAATCGAATTTAGCGATTCTTCTATTTATCTCTTTTAAAGATTCTGTTTTTTCAAATAGAGGAAGATAATAGGGCTTCAAAGGAATTAAGTCAGTCCTAAGGTAGTCAACTTGTCTTTCGCCAAAAATGATTGCGCCTCCACCATCAATTTCATTATATTTTTTATTTATTCTTTTCACATTTTCGGAATAAGAAATTCCTTCAAACGATACCTGCTTGTAAACCACATTATATCCAATTGATAAGAATCCAATAAGCACTAGGGTCAAGTATATTGCCTTTATACCATCGAGATTCAAATTTGTCCTGGAAAGGATCTTGTAGGCAAAACCTATCATCATCAGAATTGACGCAGGAAATAGTATCCTATATGAAAAAGGAGAGAACCATATAGTTAATCTCCAGGCGAGGACTACTATTAAGTAGAACAACGATAGGTTCACAAAGTTGTTTCCCAGCGTATTAAGGCTTGAGTCTTTCACTTTTGCTCTACTGCAATAGAGGCACACTAATGAGATAAAAATACCTGAAATAAATGATGAAATTATAGAGAATAAAGGGCTCGCACTGAATCTTACGCTGGCCATAATAAGATTAAGCTCTTCTAAAACTTTTTTAATAAAATGTAATATTATTTCAGTCCCTGATTCATATGTTAGATAAGCATGAGGGTAAGTTAGTGATCCCGTAAAGTATTTGTTCATATACAAATAAGCTATCATGTATATTCCTGACGCTATAAGGAGAATAATTAGATTTCTTGTTCCTTTAGAACCATTTTTTATTGATTTAAGAATTAAGAAAAAGTTAAATACCAACAGATAGCCACCAATGTACCTTGATGAAAATGCTATGGCAAAAGAAAGAAATGCTAGCAACATATTCTTTTTGTTAGAATTCGTACTTAGATTGTGACTTGTGTAAGCATAGGAAACTAGTCCTACCATGAATAAGTTCTCAGTTATGGTGTAAGAAAAAATATTAATAAAGCTTCCAAACAGGAACAATAGGGCAATCAATGAATATCCAAAAGGAGTTTGTTTGTAGATCATTAGGAAAACTACTAGCACTGACAAGATGTTTAGCAACTTAGAAGACCAAAAAACATCAAGAAAGGTTAGGTCTGATATAAAAGAGATTAGTAACGGATATCCTAATGGCCACATACTAAAGAAATTTATTTCTCCGCTATTAGTCCAGGAATAAACATGAAGATTATTATTTAGACTGAATGACTTGGCAAGCTTTAAGAAGTGGGTTGAATCATTAGTAAGGAATCCATTAGTATCTACAATACTATTTGTAAGTATTGATAGAGTAATTATTACAAAAGTAGAAATAAAAAAATACTTTTCTTTTTCTTTGAGGTTTAAATTTGAAATAATTTTTAACATTATCTTTAATCGGTCTTAATATAGTTTTAGATTACATTATTATAGTTTGACTAATCAAATAATTAAATTTATTATGAATTTTTAAATCAATGCTTAAAATCATCAAATACTTAATAATGCTATTGAAAGATCCCAAAACCTACAAGTGGGGGACTATTGGAGTCTTTGCATTAATCTGCGATTTGTCACTATATAAGTTTTTATTGAACATTGTTGATATGGATTTAGCCAAAGGGGCCGCGACTTTTCTTGGAGTCAACATATCTTTCCATTTTAATAGAATTTGGACATTTAAGTCAGCTTCCTCATATCTAGATGATTTAAAAAGGTATCTAGCGCTTTATATAATTGCAATCCTAGTTAATGTCGCCGTGAACAACTTTGTTTTCAGAATTCTGCAAGATATTGATAAGGCCTATTTTATTTCATTATTTGTTTCTGTGATTATAGGTTACTTTGGACAAAGACTTTGGGTTTTTAAAAATCGTGCAAAAGAGGTAAGGTAGTCTTAGGAATATGAATAATGTTTTAATTACTGGAGCTTCTGGATTTATTGGTTATCACCTATCTTTATTGTATTTAAGAAAAGGATTTAAGGTGTTCGGTATTGATAATCATAGTGACGGGTATGACGTAAAACTTAAGAAATGGAGAAACTCTCAATTAATAAAGAACAAGAACTTCATCTTTAGTAAGGTTGACATATCTTCAGAAAAGAAACTTGCTACCTATTTTAATAAGTTTAAAAAGAACAAGTTAGATGCTGTTGTAAATTTAGCAGCTGGTACAGGAGTAAGGAAGTCAACTCTTTTTCCAAATTCATATTATGAGTCGAATTTAATGGGAGTTCTAAACTTAATAAAGCTTAGCAGAGAGTTCTCTGTTAATTCATTTGTTCAAGCCTCTACCTCTAGTGTCTACGGTGACAGTAAGGAGAAGAGCTTTAAAATTAACAGCGAAACAAGTAAACCTGATTCTATCTATGCTGCTTCAAAAAAGGCTTCTGAAGTCCTACTTCATGCATACTATGCTTTATATAATCAGAACATAACTATATTGCGTTTTTTTACTGTATACGGACCTTGTGGTAGGCCAGATATGGCCCCTTTTATTTTTACTGAGGCAGCGATAAATGAAAGATCTATTAATGTCTTTGGTACAGGAAAACAAAAAAGAGATTTTACTTATGTTGAAGATATTGTCGATGGCATATATAAGTCTACTAAACTGAAAGGTCTCAATTATTTAAATCTCGGCAACAATAGGCCTGTTTCTGTTAACAACTTGATTAAAATTATCTCTAAACTTTCTAATAAAGAAATCAAAAGAATAGATAAGCCTTCAACGCCAGAAGATGTTTTTTATACTTCGGCTGATATAAGCAAAACAATCAAGACTATAAAATGGGAGCCTAAGATTAATTTAGAAGAAGGAATGCTCAGAACTTATAAGTGGCATATCGAAAACAATAAATGGTTAAGAAAGATTCAAGTCTCATAAGTGAATTTGTTAGAATCTCTAAGTATTTTGGTCAAAGGTTTGATTTAGTTCAAGCTGCTGGAGGAAATACTTCCATTAAAGATGGAGATAGGATGTTTATTAAGTCTAGCGGATACTCGCTAGCTGAAGTTAGCTCTAAATATGGTTTTTCAGTTCTTAGCAATAATAAGCTAATTAAATTTCTTAAAACTACTTCTAACGTTAAGATAGATAAATCAATTGAAAAAGCTTCTTTTGATGTACTGAGAAGATCTATAATTTCTGGTAACGCCCCATCTATAGAAACTTTTACACATTCTATGCTCAAAAAATATACAATTCATTTTCACCCTATAGCCGGGAACATTGTTTCAACATCAAGCAATTCAAAAAAAATTTTTAATTCAATATTTCAAGAAGAAATTTTAGATAAGATTTTCTTTTATATCAAATATAAGACCCCTGGGATTGCATTGGCATCAGAAATTATGAGAATTGTAAATCCTCATAAGGAGCTTATATCGAAAAACAAACATACTATTTTGTTTCTAGAGAATCACGGACTAATTTGTTCTTCAGATAATGCAGACGACCTTATTGCTTACATTGAAGAAATAATGGTTAAGTTGGAACAATATTCAAAAGTGAATTTTAAGCGTTACAAGATGACAAGTTTAATCTCAGAGATATTGTGGAAAAATAATTTTAATGATTTGGTCTCATATTATAGTGAAGATATTTTTATTAATTCTTTTGTAAAATCAAAGTTTCAAGTGGGCTTTTCTAAACCCTTAAATCCAGATCAATTGTTATACTGTGGTGAATCTTCTTTGGTAGTAAATGAATCACTAGAAAAAGAGATTCCAAGCTTTATTAAGAAGTTTAAAACTTACCCGCGAGTTATTATAATTAGTAAATCTGTATACTTTATATCTTCGAATATACTTAAGGCTCGTGAAGTAGAGGATGTCTTTAAATCACACCTCTATTTTTATAAGCTTAGTAAATCTCACAAGAGTTTATCTAAGGAAAACATTAAGAGGCTCGATTCTTATAACCCCCAGAAGAATAGGTTACGTTTTTGGTTTGATTATCTTAAGTAATTTAGCTATTCGATGTCTATTTTTAGACAGTACTTTGTAGAGGAATTTCATAACAAAATTAGGTAGCATTGCTAAGATTTTTTTGATAAAACTTAGATTTTCAATATCTTTAATACTTTCCAATAGGGCTTCATGGCCAATAAAAACTCTCCCCATTCTTTTAAAGTACATTTTGTCTAGACTTCGGGTCTCATTGTCTAGCTCATTTATATCTCTTATAATAATAGAATTCTTTTTTTTAGAGAGAATATACTCACCAAAAGATCTGCAGACTTCACATTTTTTGTCGACAAATAGTTCATCTTTCATTAAATTACTTTAACTACTAATCTTTAATATATAAAGAATCCGTTCATAGTGTAATGGATAACACGCTTGACTTCGGATCAAGTAATTGGGGTTCGAGTCCTCATGAGCGGGCCATTAAACCTCATAATCCATCATTGAGTCGTATCCTTTCATTTTGTTCCTTATAAGTTGAGAAAGCTCATTCTTTATTTCTTCGTGGGTTGTAAGATTTAAGCAATGCTGGACCGTTTCAACGCAATCGTTAAAAGAAAGATCATGTATGGCACTTTTAATTCTTGGTATTGAATAGTAGTTCATACTTAATTCTCTAACTCCCATAGCGATAAATAATGGAAGACAATTTATATCATTAGCCATTTCCCCGCATATAGATATGTATGTATTTGCTGGAACTTTATCACTTATTAGGTTTAACATTCTTACAACAGATGGTTGATAGGGGGAAATGATATTTTCTAATGTTTCATTAGTTCTATCAGCTGCCAGGGTATATTGAATTAAGTCATTTGTACCAACACTTATAAAATTCACTTTTTTGGATATTTCTTCAACTAAAAGGACTGCAGAAGGTGTTTCTATCACTACACCTACAGATAGGTGGTTTGAATCTATGGAATAATTCTTTCTTACTTCATCTATAACCAATAAAGATTTATCAATCTCATCTATATTGGAAATCATTGGCAATAGAATCCTAATTTTTTTCTTTTCACTCTCTATTACTTTAAAAATAGCATTTAACTGAGTTTTAAAGATGTCAATATTTACCAAAGAATATCTAATACCTCGTAATCCAAGAGCAGGATTGTTTTCGAGATGCGAATAATCTTGGATCTTATCTCCACCTATATCTAGAGTTCTTATTGTAACCTCATTAAATAGGTTCTCTTTGAATAGCTCTTTGTAGTCTTCATATTGCTCATCTAATGAAGGAAATTGCTCTTTGCTTGTGAATAAAAACTCAGTTCTATACATCCCTATTCCTTCAGCTCCGTACTTTTGGGCCATTTTAACCTCAGATGATATCTCTATATTTGCCTTTATAGATATAATTTTTTTATCTTTAGTCTCCCCAGATAGTTTAGAAAATTCAAAAAGATTCTTTTGAAATGATGTGTATTTACTCTGTAATGTATTCAGCTCATCCTTCTCGGATTTATTTACTTTCCACTTAACTCTACCTTTATACCCGTCAACGTATATTCTTTGTCCTGGCTCAACAGAGGTACTTATATTTAAAAGTGACATTATTGTAGGGATTCCTAGTGACCTTGCTATAATTGCAGTATGAGACGTTGTCCCACCTAAGTCTGTCACAATACCATTAACGTTTCCATTTCTACAATACTTTAGAGCGTCTATAGGTGACAAATCATGTGCTACTAGAATAGTATTGCTTTTTATTTCGAATAAATTCTTGTTTAGCCCTCTAAGGTTCTTAGTTATTCTTTCTGCTATATAGTAAAAGTCTGCCAATCTTTCTTGCATATACAAGTCTTTAACAAAGGCGAATTCTTTACTTTTATTTGTAAGGACTTTGTTTAAAGCCCACTCAGCATTAATTTGTTTCTTTGTGATTGTATCAATAACTTCACCAGCAAGTATTTCGTCTTCAAGTATTAAAATATTAAAATCTAAAATTTCTATATGCTCAATTTTATACTCGTTGTTCTTGTTCTGTTTCATGTTACTTATTTCATCCTTAGATTCTTCTACGGCTTCCTGGAACCTATTAACTTCCATAACTATTTCACTTGTTTTAATTTTCCTTTTTTCAACTACAGTTTTTGCCTGATTTATTAATAAAGCGTTACCAACAGAGAAACCAGGGGATATAGCTATACCATTTTTTTCTATGCTCATGATTCCTCACCAAACTTGCTATCAAACAAACTAATTACTTCGCTCATAGCAAACTCTTCGTCGTCACCCTTTGTTTCAATTTCTATTTCGACACCAAGACTTGCCGCAAGTGATAATATTCCCAGGATGCTTTTTGCATTAATTGCGAGCTCTCCTTTTGAAATACTCACATCCGATTTAAAATTATTAGTTAACCTCACAAGCTTTGAAGAAGCGCGAGCATGGAGTCCTAGTCTGTTTGATATTCTAATTTTTTTTTTCATTAATTAATCAGAAATTGTTCTTTTTTAATCTTTCTATTTATTATTATATCATCTTCATGATTTATTTTCATTGAAAAATTAGGTGTAGACAACCTTATTGTTAGTGGAAGCTGTATCTCTTCAGAATCTATGTTAGTTATTGGGATGAAATTCGAATAAGTAATCTGAATTTTTCTATTGTCTTTAGATATAATTCTTACAATTTGTTCACTAACTAAGTCTATTGTTGTAGTTATTTCGTCTTGCTCTATAGATAACTCATTTCCATTTATCTCATATATATAGCTGTCGACTTTAATCTCAGAAAGGTTAAGACCTAATAGCATTCTATTTAACTCGTTAATTGTTATCTCTAGATCTAAGCGTTTACTGAAGATACTTAGATTAAACTTAGAAGAATCTCTTTTTTTGGGCTTTTTTCTTATTCTTTTGTACTCTACATGGTCACCATCAGATACAAATTTAGCAACTTTAATTACTTTAAAAAAATAGATATTCATATGCAATTTTGAGTCTCTATGAATTTTGTAAGTCTTATGGAGCTTTATTTTTTTACCTAATGGTAGCAAGTACTTAGCTTTACCAGCCATATTTGCAGTTTTTATATAAGCATCTTTCTTGTTTAATTGATTTATTATTCTTTCTACTTCATTTTTACTAATTTTATTGTAATTTCCAAATGTATCTGCTTTGGCGGGTAAAAGAAGTATAAAAATTATAAAGATCAGTTTATTTAGTTTAATAAAAACTTCTTTAAGTTTCCCCATTAATATCTCACCTTTTCTTACTTATATTTGACTAACAAAGCTAATTCGTTTTAATTGTTATATGGATGATATCTTAAAAAGTATTTTAAGCCAAAAGAGATTAACAAAAAATGAAGGCCTCAATATACTAAAAGATTATTCTACTTTAGAAATTGGTCAGCTTGCTACTATAGCGAAAGAGCAAAGAGGAATAAAAGATGAAGTAGGTTTTGTCGTCGATACAAATCCTAATTATACAAACATCTGTGATACCGAATGTCTTTTTTGTGCATTTTGGAGAAAAGAGTCTCACGGTGACTCTTATGTTCTGTCGCTGGACAAGGTAGTTGAAATTGTTAAAACCTCTTATCATAATGGCGCAACAACGGTCCTTCTGCAGGGTGGTCATAATCCATCGATAGAGTTAGATTATTATTGTAACTTGATAAAACGTATAATAAACGAAGTCCCCGGTATACATCTTCATGCCTTTTCTGCGCCAGAGATTGATTCTATTGCAAAGTATTCGAATATCACAACACATGAGTTGCTTAAGCTTTTTTGGGAACTTGGTTTGAGAACAATTCCAGGAGGTGGAGCAGAAGTTCTTAGTAATAAGGTTAGGAAGAAGATTAGTCCTTTAAAGATTTCAGCTGATGAATGGATCAATATAACGAGAGAGGCTCATTTGATTGGCTTTAAAACTACTGCTACTTTAATGTTTGGCCATGCAGAAGAAGATGAGGATATTTTAGAGCATCTTTTTAGAATAAGGGAGTTGCAAGATCAGACCAAAGGTTTTCTATCTTTTATTCCATGGACTTTTAAGCCCGAAAATACTTTTATGGAGAGGAATATTTCTAAGGAGATTGGAGGAGATAGATATCTTCGTGTCCTAGGTCTATCTAGGATATTCCTAGATAACTTCATTCATATTCAGGGATCTTGGTTTACGCAGGGCTTCAAGGTGGGGGGCCTGTCTCTTTACTATGGGGCGAATGATGTTGGGGGGACCTTACTCGAGGAGAATGTTTTAAAATCCGCAAACAATCCTTATAGGGCAAGTGTAGAGGAGATAATACACTTCATTAGGTCCGAAGGTTTTGTTCCTGTTCAAAGAGATACTTTTTATCAAACTATCAAGACTTATTAAATTAGAGCCGATTCTTGAATGTTTTTAAGTCAAGAGTATATTTTTCATGATCCTTGCTCCATACAAGAATTAAATTGAACATTAATTTTACAAACTCTTTTAATTCTTGATTATTAGGGTCCCACTTAAAGTCAATTCCGAATTTTTCAATAAATTTCGTCGAAAAGAAAATCTGCTCATACTGGAAGGACATGTTATCGCTTCTTTTAAAATAGATACATGAATAGCATTTAGAGAAAATAATGCTGAATTCCTCCTTAATCTTTAGTCTTAAAGCTGCTGCTAAAGCTAAGGATTCTATAGCGGTAGCATATAACTCTGAGTCTTTAATTTGATTATCTGAAATCTTGTTGAAAATAGAATCTGGTATTACAGCTCTCCCTTTGTATATTCTTCTAGGGATATCTTCATTATGCAGAAAGTTGGAGTCAAACTCTCCTATGTCTGAGCAGGACAATAGGCTTCCCCTTATTTCTTCCCAGATAGACTCCTTTAATTCGATGATTTTATCTTTCATTCAACCAATTATAACTTAGTTTGAATAAAGCCAATATTATATGTAGAATATATCTTGTTTTAGGTTGGGAAATGATATGGATATACAATACTTAGAAGATAAGTTGTTAAAGAACGATGGAAGTCTTAATTTTAAAGAAGCAATGGAACTTACAGAATTTCCTAAAAATAGGATTCTCGAATTAACAAGCTTGGCTAGAAAGGTAACTCTGAAATACAAAGGAGATGGAGTTTTTTTGCGCTCTATAATAAGTGCTAAAACAGGCGATTGCTCTGAGGACTGTTCGTTTTGTTCCCAATCTGTTCATTATTCTTCACCGATATCGAAGCACTCATTGCTAGACCCAGACGAAGTCTTACAAGCTGCTCTTCAATCTGAGAAGATGGGAGCATTTGATTTTTGTATCGTTATGGCGGTTAAGGGTCCAAGTAAGAGTCAGTTCGAAAAGGTTATTGAATCAATCGAGATTGTTAGAAAAAATACGAAGCTAGAGGTTGGCTGTTCTCTTGGAAGTCTGACAGAAGACCAGGCCTTTGGTTTAAAGGAAGCCGGCGTATGGAGATACAACCACAATATTGAGTCTTGCAGGGAATTCTTCCCTAATGTTTGTACCACTCATACTTATGATGAAAGAGTGTCAACTGCAAGGTTAGTTAAGAAGGCTGGAATGGAACTTTGTTGTGGTGGGATTATAGGGCTAGGCGAAAGCGTTAAACAAAGAATTGAATTAGCTTTTGAGATTAAAGATTTAGATCCACATACCGTTCCTATGAACTTTTTAAACCCTAGGCCAAACACACCATTGGCTCACATGAAGCCAGTCGCAAGCCTTGAAGCTATTAAGACTATCGCTATTTTTAGACTTATAATGCCTGAGAAAGTTCTAATGTCGGGAGGCGGTAGAGAAATAACTCTTAGAGACCTGCAATCTATGGGAATAATGGCTGGATCAAATGGGATGATAATTGGGAATTATCTAACAACAGAGGGGAGAGCTCCAGAAGAAGATTTGAAAATGATCGAAGACCTCCAGATGCCTATTCGAGATAGATATGATACTATCAAATAGTTTTACCTTATGACTACCTCAAACAAAATAAAATCTTATGATTTAGACTATATTTGGCATCCTTTTACCCAAATGAAGGATTACTTAAATGAAGAGCCTCTGGTTATAGAGGACTCCGATGGTGTTTTCTTAATTGATTCGGACGGCAATAGATATATTGATGGAGTATCATCTTTATGGGTCAATATTCACGGACATAAAGTTTCCAAAATCAACTCTGCTATAAAGAAACAGGTTGATAAAGTGGCTCATTCTACTTTGCTCGGAATCACTAATCCGTCAGCATCATTGCTTGCAAAGAAGTTAATCGATATTTCCCCTAAGGGTTTAAAGAAAGTCTTTTATTCTGGAGATGGTGCAAGTGCTGTGGAAGTAGCCCTAAAGATGGCTTTTCAGTATTGGCTTATTAAAGGTAAGCCAGAAAAGTCAAAATTTGTATGCCTCAAAGGAGGGTACCATGGAGATACTCTTGGAGCTGTCTCTGTCGGCGGTATAGCTAGCTTTCATTCCACATTTAAGCCTTTGTTGTTCGAGTCTTATCAAGTTTCATCTTATGATTCTTCTGATTTAACAATTACAGAACTAAAAACTCTATTTGGCGAAAAGGCCGATAGTGTTGCTGCGCTTATTATAGAGCCTTATGTCCAAGCGGCAGGTGGAATCAAAGTTGCAAAAGATGGATATTTAAAAGAAATTAGTAAGCTTTGTAAGAAGTATGACGTCTTACTCATACTTGATGAGGTTGCGACAGGGTTTGGTAGGACAGGTGAAATGTTTGCCTGCGACCATGATAACGTAACTCCAGATATTTTAGTTTTAGGGAAAGGGCTGACTGGGGGGTACCTTCCACTCTCAGCAACTATCACTACAAGTCAAATTTTTGAGACATTTCTTGGTGATCACGAAGAGATGAAAGCTTTTTTTCATGGCCATAGCTATAGTGGTAATCCAATTGCGTGTTCCGCCGCAATAGCAAATCTCGAAATTTTTGAGGATGAAAAAACTATAATAAAGGCTAAAAAGACAATCAAAATTTTTGAGGATGAACTAAAAGAATTTTCAGGACTTAAGCATGTGTCAGAGATTAGGAATAAGGGCCTAATGGCAGGAATTGATTTGAAAAAAGATCCAAAGAATGATGTTTCCTATGAATTGAAAGATAGAATCACCAAGAAAGTTTGCGATATAGCTAGGCGAGAAGGTGTTCTAATCAGACCTCTTGGGGATACTATAGTTATAATGCCACCAATTTCAATTAAACAAAAAGAACTAAAGATGCTTACAAAATCTATTTATAAGTCGATAAAAGAAGCAACAGAAAATGAAAGTTAATAGTCTTGATTATTGGGTTAAAAAGAATCTGTCTAAGATTAAAGAATCTAATCTACACAGAACTTTAGTTGAAATATCATCTTCTATGGGTCCAGAAGTTGTTATAAATAAGAAAAGTTGTTACCAGTTTGCATCTAATAATTATTTAGGGTTAACAACGAATCCAAAAGTAATTAATTCTTCTATTAGTTCTGCTTCAAAGTATGGTGTTGGGACTGGAGGATCAAGACTAGTTACAGGCACTTCCAGTTTGCATCGTAAGTTAGAAGAGGAAATTGCAAGTTTTAAAAAAACTCAAGATTCAATAGTCTTTAGCTCTGGTTACTTAGCTAGCATAGGGACTATTCCTTCTATAATGAGCAAGAAAGATATAATCTTTAGCGATGAGCTCAACCATGCATGCTTAATTGATGGTGCTAGGTTAGCAGGAAGTAAAATAGTTATATATAAGCACTCCGATATGGTGGATTTAAAGGAAAAGCTTAAAAAATATAAATCTAATAAAGAAAAAAAGATGATTTTGACTGACAGTGTTTTTAGTATGGATGGTGATATTGCACCATTGGATAAGATTGTTGAATTATGCGATGAGTATGATTGCATTTCTATGATTGACGAAGCACATGCAACTGGAGTTTTAGGAGATACCGGTAGTGGTGCATCAGAAATGTTTCAGGTCCAAGATAAAATTGATATTTGTATGGGGACTTTGTCAAAGGCAGTAGGTTCAGTTGGAGGATATGTTGCAGGATCTAGAGACTTGATTGACTTCTTAAAGAACAAGGCAAGGTCTTTTATCTTTGACACTTCTCTTCCCGCCCCGGCACTTAGTGCATCTCTAAAGGCTATATCTATAATTAGAAAAGATAATATTTTGAGAGAGAAGCTTTATAATAACATTAAGTACTTCCAAAGTTACCTTGAAGGTTCAAGCCATAATTACTTAAAATCTACTACACCAATTGTTCCTATAATTGTTGGCGATGAAATAAAAGCCCTTATGTATTCTAAATTCTTACTAGAGAATCAGATTTATATTCCTGCAGTAAGGCCTCCCTCGGTACCAGTTGGAGAATCAAGAATTAGGTTAACATTTATGTCTACTCATAAGAGAAAGCATATTGATAAATTAATTAAAGTAATGAAGAAACTAGAAAAATTCTCCAATTAATCTAGATTAAATAGTAAATCATTCAAGAGAAGGTAAACTTTTAAGAGATTGTGATTATGGGAAGAAAAGAAGAAGAATTTGAGCTTTTCTGGAGTTTACTATTAGGCAGAAAAGTTGATAAAAAGAAAGCTCGGATGGAATTTGTGAAGATAAAGACTAATCTTTCTGTCCAAGAGCTAGCGTCAAGATTTAATAGTCTATATAGGGCTACAAGTGAAGAGAGGTTCGTTCCTCACCCCCAGCGATGGTTAAAGAATGAGAGATGGAGCGATGAAGTTTCTGAGAAGGTTAACGGTGAAGAGGTTTATAGAGACGGTAAGGGTTTTATTGTATCTAAGGAAGAATGGGAGAAGAAGAGGTAGTTTCTTAATATTATGAAAAAAGTTATTTTTCTTCTTTTGGATGGTGCACGGAAGGATTCCTTGGAGACTCATATAGAAAATGGCTTGATGCCAAATATAAAAAGTTTAATAAGTCAAAACGGATCATTCTCTACTGCTGTTAGTGTTTTTCCTTCTACTACTGGACCAGCCTATATTCCTTTCCTCATGGGTACATTTCCAGGAAATAGCAATATGCCTGGTATCAGATGGTTTGATAAAGTTAAGTTTTCTAACAATAGAAGCTCTCTAAACTCGCATAGAAGCTATGTTGGAATAGAGGGACTTCTCTTTAATAGAGACTTGAAGAAGTCGCAAGCTACAATCTTTGAAATTGTAAATGATTCAAGGTCAATATTTAATGAAATTACAAGAGGTTTGCCTTCAAAATTTGATATGACACAAATATCTAAATTTTATTATAAAGTTAAATCCCATTTTTTAGGGTCGCAACTGATAGATAACGTTGCATCAGAAAAACTTTTAGATGCTATAGAATCAAGTGCGCAATTTGTTTTCTGTTGTTTTTTGGGTGTTGACTCCAACTCACATATCTCAGGCTGTAATAGTCAAAGCGTAGTAGATTCGTTTGTTAACTTCGATGATAAGCTTGGGATAGTTGTTAAGAAGTTGAAGGATACAAAACAGTTTGAGGACACACTATTAATAATTACTAGTGACCATGGACACTCTGATACGTCTTCCCACTTAGATTTGACTGGGATTTTGGAAAGGAGTGGATACAAGGTCTTTTCCTATCCTTTGGTTCATAAAAAGTATTTAACGGATGTTGATGCCGCAGTTATGGTTTCAGGAAATTCCATGTCTCATATATACCTTAGAGAAGATGGAGATTGGTCAAAGAAGCATACTTCTAGAAAGTCGGATGGGCTGATAGATAAATTGCTTACATGTGAAGCAATAGACATAGTTATGTCTTTAAATACAAAAAATCAAATAGTTATTAAAAGTAAAAGAGGTATTGCACTTCTTGAAGATAAAGAAACGGGAGTGTTTTACACCCCTCTTAAAAACGATCCTTTTGGATATCAAGGCATTAAAGATTTTCTATCCTATGATGATGTTCTTAAAAAAACTTTTGAAACATCCTATCCAGATGCTTTAACTCAAATAGTTCAAATTTTTAAATCTGGCCGTAGTGGTGACATCATTATTAGTGCTGAGACAGGATTTGATTTAAGAAGTAATTTCGAGTTTCCACAACATAAGTCGTCACATGGATCTCTGAAGAGTGATCATATGCATGTTCCATTGATTATGAATAGATTGGTTTCACAGAACAAGATTAGAACAGTAGACATTTTTCCAACCATTTTAGATTTTTTGAATTTACAAGTACCGAACAAAGTAGATGGAAAAAAGTTAAATATTAATTAATTCTTCTTTAGAAAGAAGCTTTTTTATATCTGCGTGAACAAGTTCTTCTTTTGATTTTAGAGAAGCTGAAACTTCTTTTACAAGTCTTTTGAAAGCGTTCTCAAGAATTTTCTGTTCTCCAAAAGACAATTCCTTTTTTTTAGAGATATCATTAATTTCTCTAAAAACTTCTCCAGCCATGATTATATTTCCAGTCTTTAGTTTTTCAGTATAAGACCTATATCTTTTATTCCAGCTTAAGTTTTCTTCAATCTTATATTTTGTTTTACCCTTTATTAATGACCATAATGTCTTCAACTCATTTTTTTTTGCTAAAGGTCTTAATTCTTTTGCTTGAACTGAATTAGTTGGAATCATTACCGTTATATCGCTATCAACAACTTTTAAAATTAAAAATTCATGAGTAGCACCTGCAATTTCTTGTTTTTGGATTCCGGTTATTGAGACTAAGCCATGAGATGGATAAACTGCTTTATCTCCGACTTTATACATATTATATTATTGCACATTTCATTCATATCTTCAATTTGATTTTCTCGTTCTTGACTACTTTATTATTAGTAATTTATATTCATCTTATGACTCTGAACAGATTTTTGATAGCATATGAAAAATTTCTTAAGACTCAGAATAAAATGGATAACACTATAAGTCTTTATCTTAGAGATATCACTATTTATCTCTATGAGTTTAAAAGAGTTCATAATTCTATACCACACAGTACTCTCTCTACTCTTTTAGAGAAAAAAGAACTTTTAACTTATTTTGAGAAACTTAAAGAACCCTATAAAGATAAGAATGATCCAATGTCTATTAATAAATTCTATCGTACTCTTAGCAGGAAAATCTCTGGTTTTTCGAAGTTCTTAGATTTCTTAGTTCGAGAGCAATTGATTGAAGTCAATTTTCTTAGGGGTTTTGATAGAACAAACTTGATTAAAAAGAATAGAGAGATAATCAGTAGAAATTATACAAAATGGATACCTCAGGAAGAGTTAGTACTTTTTGTTAAAGCCTTGACAGCTTGTGCTCAATCTTCGAATTCTCTTAATGTCCACAGAGATTCCATACTTGTACTGCTTCTTGTTTTTACAGGCTTAAGGGCTAGCGAGGTAACTAGGATTAAAATAGAAGATGTTGATTTAAGTAATTGTTGCATCAAAAATGTTTTAAGGAAGAGGCGCAACTACGCTCAGATTCCAATTGAAAAAAAGCACTTAGGACCCCTTTTGGAGAACTATATTAAATTAAAAAAATTAGATTCTGACAATAGGCTAGATTACTTGTTTACAAAGAAAGAAGGAGTTAAAATCGACAGATATTTGGTCTATAGAGTTGTTCTTAAATATTCTAAGAAGTTCCTAGGTAGAGAGATCCATCCACATATACTTAGGCATACTTTTGCCACAATTATGTGCATGAATGGAGCAAATATATCTGATGTGAGGGATATGTTGGATCATAAAAGTATTTCATCAACTGAAATATACGAACATGTTAATAAGATAAAAAATAAATACGATGTTATTAATAACTTTGACCTTGGCTAAGTTAAAAATAAATATAAGATAGAGATTTTTATAAATATCTTTTATAATCCTCCCTTAATGATATGAAAGATAATTTAAAAATTGCAAAAACATTAATAGAAGCTTTACCTTATATACAAAAATTTAGAGGTAAGACGATTGTTCTTAAGTTTGGGGGGAGCATAGGGTCTAAGGAATTCACTAATTTTGCAAGGGATTTAGTCCTATTAAACTATGTTGGGATAAATCCTGTTGTTGTTCATGGCGGAGGGGCTGAAATTACCAAGGCACTTTCTAAGGCTGGCTTAGAAGCTAATTTTATTGATGGGCTAAGGGTTACATGTGATAAGACTATGGACATAGTAGAGAAGGTTTTATTTAAGAAAGTGAATAAGCAGATTGTATCTAAAATTAATTCTATTGGGGGATCTTCTATAGGTTTATCGGGGGCCCAGGATGAACTCTTGAAGGTAAAGAAAATTAAATCTGCAAAGAAAGGTCTAGATTTAGGTAGGGTTGGTGAAATAGTCAAAGTTAACGTTCCTGCGATTCACGAGCTACAAAAGAAGGGATTTATTCCAGTAATTGCTCCAATTGGTATTAATAGCAATGGGATTACTTTTAATATAAATGGAGACTATGCTGCTTCTAAAATAGCTTCGTCTCTTAATGCAGAAAAACTTGTTATATTAACAGATGTTGAGGGAATAAGAGATCAGGATAATAATTTAATTTCCTCTATTTCAAAGAAAAGAGCTAACGCTTTAATTAAGAAAGGAGTTATTGGATCCGGTATGGTGCCTAAAGTAAAATGTATAATTAATGCATTATCTGAGGGTGTAAATAAAGCACATATTATTGACGGGAGAATCTCTCATTCTCTAGTTTTGGAAACTTTTACAGATTCAGGAATAGGTACGGAGATATTATTGTGAAATCATCTGATATTTTAAAAGAAAATAACAAATATTTAATTCAAAATTATCAAAGATTTCCTATTCAGATAGTGAAGGGCGATGGTTCATATGTTTGGGACTCAAAGGGAAAGAAATATTTAGATTTTATCTCGGGAATTGCTGTGAATAATCTGGGTCACAAGAATAGAAAGGTTAATAGTGCAATAGTATCTCAACTTGATAAAATGCTACATGTCTCAAACCTTTTTGTAATAAAAGAGCAGGTAGATTTTGCCAAAGAGTTGTCGGAATCAAAAAAAGGATTTAAAACTTTCTTTTGTAATAGTGGCACTGAAGCAAATGAAGCAGCGTTTAAGCTGGCAAGGAGATGGGGTGTACTTAACGGTGAGAGAAGTACTATAGTTTCATTCAGTGGAGCTTTTCATGGAAGAACTTTTGGTTCTCTAAGTGCTACTTCGCCAAGAAAGTATAAGTACGGCTTTTACCCTTTGACGCCAGGATTTAAGAATGTTGAATTTAATAATATTCAAAAGCTAAGTGAACTAGTTGCAAAAGACAAAAAAATAGTAGCAGTTATTGTTGAACCGATCCAAGGGGAAGCGGGTGTAAAGTTCAGTAATAAAAATTTTTTAAAGAAAATTGAAATACTTTGCAAAAAAAATAATATCCTGTTTGTTCTTGATGAGGTACAAGTTGGAATTGGCAGGACTGGTAGAATATTCTGTCATGATCACTATAATTTAAAACCTGACATAATAACTCTTGCAAAAGCATTAGGCGGAGGACTACCATGTGGTGCAATTATGGTTAATCCAAGATTTGCAGACTTTTTAACTCCTGGTTCACATGGAACTACAATGGGTGGAAATCCTTTGTCTATGGCTTCCGGCTTGGCATCATTTAAGCAAATTTCCAAGCCTAGCTTCCTTCTAAATGTTAGAGATAGAGGAGATTTTTTCTTAAGTGAATTAAAGAAGATTGCTAAAAGCCCTAAGATTAAAGAGGCTAGAGGGCTAGGTCTTATTCTAGCTATTGAATTTAATCTTCAAGAAGATGCTAAAGCTTTTTCATCTATATGTTTGAAGCGAGGACTCCTTGTTCTTCTTACAGAGAAATGCAATGTTAGAATTCTCCCACCACTAAATGTTAAAGTTGGAGAAGTAAAGAATGCCTTAAAGATCTTTAAGATTGCTTTGGAGGAAATGAATGACTAGGTCGCTTTTATCTGTTGCAGATTTAAATTCAAAAGAAATAGAAAAGATTTTTAAAAAAATGAAGTCTTTTAAAAGAAAATCTTATGCTAAGCATAAGGGTAAGTCTATTGGGCTTCTTTTTGAGAAACATTCAACCAGGACCAGACTATCTTTTGAGGTAGCCATTTCAAGGCTTGGGGCATATCCTATTTATATAAATAGGTCTGATACTCAGATTTCTAGGGGTGAGTCAATAGCTGAAACTGCAAAAATCTTTTCGCTATACTTGGATGCATTAGTCTATAGGACGTCTGATCAGAAGAATATGGAGGAATTTGAAAAGTTTTCCACTATTCCTATTATTAATGCATTGTCAGACTTCGAACACCCAACACAAATTATCTCTGATATGTTTACTATAAAAGATTTGAGTCCTAAGAAACAAGTTGAAAATCTGAAGATTGTTTATTTTGGAGATGGGAACAATATTGCTAATTCTTTATGTATTATTTCTGATATATTAAAATTAAACCTTGTCATATGTTGCCCAAAGGGCTATGAACCAAATCTTAATTCCTTAAACATTAGCGACTCTAATATTTCTATTGATCATAACCCTGAAACTGCTATTGAAAACGCAGATGTTATCTATACTGATGTTTGGACTAGTATGGGCATGGAGAAAGAAGAGAAGAAAAGATTGAGGGATTTTAAGAAATACCAAGTGAACAAGGAGATTGCAAGTAATGCACACCCCTCACATATCTTTATGCACTGTTTGCCGGCCCACATAGACGAAGAAGTAACATCGGAAGTGCTTAATTCGAAGAATTCAATTGTTTATGAGCAGGCAGAGAATAAAGTATATGCTGCTATGGCTATATTGGACTTTCTTTTAAGCTAAGTTTAGCATAGATTTTCTTCTTCTATCTCTGTGAAAATCTAAGGCAAATCTATGTGCCTCGTTTCTAGCGTTTATTAATACATTAAGAGCTTTTCTATTACCAGAGAAGTCTGCTGGTTGCTTACTGTTGATTGTGTATATCTTATCAATCTCTTCATTTTTTCTAGGTTTAGCTATTGAAGCTATCTCTATATTTTTAAGATTTAGTTTGGAAATTTTATTAAGGTGACCTTTCCCGCCATCTAATAAAATTAAATTTGGGGCTTCCCATCCTTCTTGATCGACTCTTTTTAACCTTCTTGATATTACTTCTTTCATCATTTCATAGTCATTCGGCCCTTTTGTTGTAAGCTTAAATTTCTTATACTTTCCTTTCTCTGGTACTCCATCTACAAAAGTTATCATTGATGCTACAGGATTGGTTCCTTGTGTATTTGATATATCAAAACACTCAATTTTTTTAGGAACTTCTTTTAAATCTAATATAATTTTAATGTTATTTAAAATTAAACTTATTTCTTCTTCCTCTTTAATGTTTTGTGTAAGGTATCCCTCTGCATTTTCTGAAGCTAGCTTAATTAATTCTTGAGTGTTGGTGTTTGATAATTGAATCTTAGTTTTAAATAAAGAAAAATCAGAGAGATCTTTTTTTAACTCTTCGACATATGGGAAGGCCTTATCTAGAATTATCTTCTTAGGGACTGAAGTCTTTCTTGAATAGAATTGTGAAATTAGCTGATAAATATTAAGACTAATTTTCTCTGAATTTGTTTCAAGATAGAAGTTAGCTTTGTCAATTATATACCCACCTCTAAAGAAGAGTATTACAACTTGAACTTTATTCTCTAACACATAAAAGCCTACAACATCAGTATTGACAAGCTGTTCCCTTGGTGCTGGATTAAAATAGTAGTTATTAGAAAGAAGATCCAGTTCATCTCTATAGAAGGATGCTTCTTCGAATTGCTCCAGCCGCACTGTTTTTTTCATCTTTTCTTTTAGTTCTTTATTAAGAGCACCTATCTTTCCTTTGAAGATCTGCTTAATTGATTCAATATTCTTATCATATTTCTTTTTTAATACTATTTCATCGCATGGCCCAAGGCACATATTGATACTTTTATATACACATGCCCTTTTTTGGTGTTGTTTAAACTTGTTTTGACTGCAATCCCTTATACCAAATATCTTTTGAAATAATTTCTTGGTTTTCTTCAAGCTGTCTGCAGACCTAAATGGTCCTAAGTATATAGAGTTCGGGTCATTACATTTTCTAGATGATGATATTTTAGGAAATTGCTCATCCAGCTGGATTCTTAGTGATGCATAAGTTTTATCGTCTTTGAGTAGAATATTGTACTTGGGTTGCCTAATCTTAATCGTTTTATTCTCAAGCATTATTGCTTCTTCTTCACTTTTTGTTGTTGTAAAATCTATAGTCTCAGCTTCTTTCATTAGAAAAGTTATATTTAGTCTAGTATCTCTTGATTTCGAAAAGTATGAAGATATTCTCTTTTGAAGATTCTTTGCTTTTCCAACATATAAGGTTTCATCAACTTTATTTTTGAATATGTATATTCCCGGTTTTCCTGGAAGTTTTTTAAGTGCGACTTCATCTATCTTCATTTAATTATGGTAGCTGATTTTGAAAATTTGGAAAATCAGATAAGTTTTACTAATAGTCATGTTGAAATTCGAAAGGTCAATTCTTATTCTTAAGCGTCTTGAGCAGCTTTATCCAGAAACTCCTATTCCTCTTGATAGCAAGAGTACTTTTCAACTCCTAATTGCAGTCTTGCTTAGCGCACAGTGTACTGATGTTAGAGTAAACAAGGTTACTCCCGAGCTCTTTTCAATAGGAGGTGAACCTTTAAGTATGTGTCGATTGTCCGTTGACTCTATTTATAATATTATTAGACCTTGTGGACTGGCCCCTCAAAAATCAAAAGCTATTTCTAAGTTATCTAAAATTATTGTAAAGAAATATAAAGGGGAGGTCCCTGATGATATGAATTCACTAGAGGAACTACCAGGAGTAGGGCACAAAACAGCCAGTGTAGTTATGTCACAAGGTTTTGGTCACCCAGCTTTTCCTGTCGATACACATATACATCGTCTAGCCCAGAGATGGGGTTTAAGTAGAGGGAGGAATGTTAAAAAAACAGAGAAAGATTTAAAAAAAATTTTTCCTAAATCTTCTTGGAGCAAGCTACATCTCCAAATGATATTTTATGGCAGAGAGTTCTGTACAGCCAGGGGTTGTGATGGTCGAGTTTGCGATATATGTCAGACATGTTATCCGAAAAGAAGAAAACCTTTTAAGGCAAACAAGGCCTAGTTGAGTTTAAATAGATAAAAAGACCCAGACTTTCTAATCTAGGTCCTTGTGAGTTCTTAAACACCGTAATAAAGAACAAATTCGTATGGGTTAGGCCTAGTTCTCCAAGGAGTAATCTCCTCGTCCATTTTGTAATCTATAAAACCCTGAATTAGCTCTTTAGTGAAGACATTACCTTCTAGTAAAAATTTATGATCCTTTTTAAGAGCCTCTAATGCCTCAGCTAATGAAGCTGGTACATTCGGATATTGTGATAATTCTTTTTCTGAAAGAGTATAAATATCTTTTTCAAGCTCAGGAGTTGGCTTAATTTTATTTTTAATCCCATCCATACCAGCCATAAATAATGCTGCAAATATTAAGTAGCAATTGCCAGCTGGGTCAGGGAACCTAGTCTCGATTCTCTTAGCTTTGGGGTCCTGAGAATACATTGGTATCCTTATCGCGGCACTACGGTTCCTAGCAGAGTGGGCTAGTACAATAGGAGCCTCATATCCAGGAACTAGTCTTTTATATGAATTTATAGTCGAGTTTGAAAATGCACATATTGCTCTTGCATGCTTTAGAACTCCACCAATATAGTGAAGAGCCATGTCGCTTAAACCAGCGTACTTATTTCCCGCAAAAAGAGGCTTTGATCCTTTCCATATTGATTGGTGAACATGCATTCCAGAGCCATTATCAGCATATACGGGCTTAGGCATGAAAGTTGCAGATTTACCATGAGACTTTGCGACATTTTTAACTATATATTTATACCAGAGAGTGTCGTCAGCCATCTGTCTTAAAGGCGCATAGCGCAAGTCTATTTCTTGTTGTCCGGGCCCACCCACCTCGTGGTGGTGGCACTCTACGTGAAGTCCACATTCTTGCATTACAGAGGTCATTTCAGACCTTATATCATTGTATGTATCTGCAGGAGATAAAGGAAAATATCCTTCTTTGTATCTAATTTTATGTCCTGTATTTGGGACCTCGTCCTCACCTAAATTCCATTCTGCTTCTACTGAATCGACAGAATAAAAAGCTGTATTTGGAGTAGACTCGTATCTAATATCATCAAAGATAAAAAATTCTAATTCTGGACCAAAAAAAGCAGTGTCTCCCATTCCAGATTTTTCCAGATACTTTTCTGCTTTTGTCGCAACGTATCTCGGATCAAGGTCATATCTTTCACCAGAAGGCTCCACAACATCACATATCATAGCAATAGTGGGATAAGCCGTGAATGGATCTATTTTTGCAGTTGAAGGGTCAGGCACGATCAACATATCACTATTGTTAATAGCTTTCCATCCTCTTATGCTAGAACCATCGAACCCCATACCATCTTTAAAAGTGCCTGCATCAAACTCTGAAGCAGGATATGAAGTATGATGCCATGTTCCTAGTAGGTCACAGAATCTTAAATCAACAAACTCAATTTTTCTTGTCTTGATTAATTTTAAAACATCACTAGCCTTATAACTCATTTATTCCTCCAATTTGTCCATATTATATTGCAGAGTCTCCCGACTCTCCAGTTCTTATTCTTATTGCTTCTTCAACAGGAATAACAAATATTTTCCCGTCACCTATCTTGTCTGTATTTGCAGATGATTGAATAGCTTTAACTACGCTATCAACTTTATCATCGGCGACAGCTATATCTAGTTGAATTTTAGGAATGAATTCAATTTCATATTCTGCCCCTCTGTAAACTTCAGTATGACCTTTTTGTCTTCCGAATCCTTTAACTTCAGATACAGTCATTCCTGTTACACCAACACCTTTTAATGCTTCTTTAACGTCGTCAAGCTTAAAAGGTTTGATAATTGCTTGAATCATTTTCATTGTAATTCCTCCAAATACTTTATGTCACTTAAGATATTATGACATAAATATAAAAATTTAAGAAAAAACTAATATTCCTTACTCTTTCTAGGCAAAAGATGTGCCATCTGAAGAATTATTTTCTAGAACTAAATTTAAGACCGACTTTTGCTCTATCCCAAGTTTTGTCTGTTATTTCCTTAAGTTCTGCAACTTTAACTTTTTGTGTAGCTGTCATTGGATATCCGCCATCAAAGATTTCAATAAATCTTGGAACCATAGCGACTATGCACTGTTCAGCCATCCAAGTACAAAACTCAGCTTCGTCAAATTTTTCACCTTCTTTTAGAATAATGTTTAATTTTAACTCATCATCAGAAACATCAGGCAACCTTAGTCCAACCGCTATTGCATCTTGAACCGCTGGATGCATAAGTGCTAAATCAGCAACTGCAATTGGGTCAACATTCTCTCCGGAAACTCTCAGTCTTGAGTATCTTCCCATGAAATAAAATCTTCCGTCGATACCTTCAGCAAATATATCATCAGAATTGAAGAAACCGTCATCATCAAATGCTTCACGTGTTCTTCTTTCATCTTTAAAATACTCATTTAAGGTTGTATTTGGAATATGAGGTTTTATAAACAAAAGACCTTTGGCAGACTCTGGAGGTTTTTTTGTAATTGTTGGATCCCAACTAGGCCTTATAGTCTTAGTTATGTTTTCCGGATCTCTAATTTCTAAGTAATAACCTTCGACAGGATAGCCACTAGAACCAACCCTTTGATCTTCAGGGTTCTTCCATAAAACCATCCCCATTTCAGTAGATCCGTAGCCATCAATTACTCTAAGGCCAAATCTTTCTTGAAATTCTATCAAGTTTCTAGGAGCAGGACCGGCTAAAACAGTCCGAACAGAATGTTTCTTGTCAAACTCTCCTACCTTGGATGACCATAAATATTCAGAAACAGCACCAAGAAAATTTGTAACTGTAGCACCACAATCATGAGCCCATCTGAAAAAATTTGATGCTGAAAATTTAGGAAAGAAGACAGCAGTGGCACCGGCACCGATAGAAGCAAATAGACACATTGCTTGAGCATTAGCATGACCTAGCGACAGTACACTCATTAACACATCATTAGATCTTATCCCTTGGTATTGAAGGTAGCTTCTGACCGTCATAACTACTCCACCATGTTCTCTAACAACTCCCTTAGGCATACCAGTTGTTCCAGAGGTGAACATGCATCTTTCTTGGTCTTTAATGTCGATCTCTACTTCGGGATTTTCATCTGAGTAGTTGTAAAGTTCTTCGAAAGGCTTTACCTCTATTTCCCCAACCTTTTCAGAAATTTCTGTAGAGTCTGAAACTATATATATAAGTTTTAGATTGGTTAATTTGTGGCAAATCTCTCTAATGATTGGTAGTCCACTTGTATCTACAACTAGAGCTTGGATTTCTGAGTAATTTATTACATAGGCCAGTCTTTCACCTTTTTCATCTTTATTTATAGGGACTTGCACTCCTCCTGTTTTGTGAGTGGCTAGAATTGAGAATACAAACTCCGCGCAATTAAGCATGTACATCCCAACCTTATCCCCTTTCTTTATACCAAATTCTATCAATCCATTTGCGACTTGATTAGCCTTTTTGTTTGTGACAGCGTAAGAGTATTCTTCTATTATTTTTCCTTTAGTGTCACCAATTTTAAACATGACTTTTTCTGGATAGTTCTTCGCACCATCTTCTAGGTATTTCGTTAAAGGTTTCCATTTGTTGGTATTGTCAAAATTTCCATTTGGGAGCTCTCCAGCTCCCAAATATTGATTCTTAATTGGTTTAAAGAAAAGTTCCATAGTTACTTTCTAGAACTAAATTTAAGGCTTCTTGGTCTATCCCAAGTTTTGTCTGTTATTTCCTTAAGTTCTGCAACTTTAACTTTTTGTGTAGCTGTCATTGGATATCCGCCATCAAAGATTTCAATAAATCTTGGAACCATAGCGACTATGCACTGTTCAGCCATCCAAGTACAAAACTCAGCTTCGTCAAATTTTTCACCTTCTTTTACAATAATGTTTAATTTTAACTCATCATCAGAAACATCAGGCAACCTTAGTCCAACCGCTATTGCATCTTGAACTGCTGGATGCATAAGTGCTAAATCAGCAACTGCAATTGGGTCAA